>Ga0210245_100832_pt1 | contig 26898 bp, 22 predicted proteins | sample ChrtobMetaP3_4mM_FD_155450 | JGI IMG/M metagenome (GOLD analysis project Ga0210245, IMG submission 155450) | Chrysochromulina tobin associated microbial communities from unialgal haptophyte culture, Seattle, Washington, United States - P3_4mM | ecosystem: Host-associated > Algae > Haptophytes >...
GGGCGGTGCCGGGGAGTGCGCCGGGGTTGGCGGTGGGAGCGTGGCAACGGGTGGTGGCGGTGGTGGTGGTGGTGGTGGCGGCGGTGATGTGGGAGGTGAAGAGAACGTGGGTGGTGGCGCGGGCGCCGGTGGGGATGGCGGTGGAGGTGGCGGTGGGGGTGGAGGCGAGGGCGGTGGGGGCGGCGGGGGGAGGGGTGGGAGGAAGGCGAACATGAGCGGGGTGAACTGTGGCGGGCACGAGCTGGTGGGGCTGTGTGGGCGCTTGGGTCGGCGACCGGTGGCGGCGGCGGCTGCGGCCTCGGCGGAGCCCGCGATGGCGCCGGCGGCGGAGGTGGCGATGACGGCGGCGGCGGCGGCGGGGAGCAAGGTGGCGACGGAGGGGGAGAGGGTGGCGGTGAACGCCACAGTGGGGTTGTGGGCGATGGAGGGAGGTGGTGCGAGCGGATCAGGCTTGATAGAGGATGTGGCGGGAACTGCCGTTGGGGTGGGTGCGGCAGGCGGGGCGGTCGAGGCGGTGGCGACGGCGACAGGCGGGGTGACCGATGGGGCGGTCGAGGCGGAGGTGGTGGCGGCGTCGGCGAGGTGAGGGAGCTGGTACCATTGGTTGATGGTGGCTTCCGCCGGAAGGGCGTAGCCGGCGGCGGCTAAGTAGGTGGCGCACTCCTCGCGCGTCGGGTGCCCTTTGTACATGCTGCCACTCCGGTGCGTAGTCCACCGGGAGCAAAGCTCCCAGTTGTCGGCGATCCCAACGCCGGGTCCGAATTCCAGGTCCCAGTTGCCCGGGCGGTCAGGGACAGCTGCTGAATAAAGCGCCTTCGATTTCTTGCCCGCCTCGACGCCGACAGCAGCGAGGAGTCCCGTGTGTGTCCCGGCTCCCCCGGTGTCTTTTTACCGGGTAATGACCGACCACCCCTTTTGCAGGGGTCCGCCACCATACAATGTATCGCCCTCGTGATGTTCCCAGCGATGCTCGTGGTTGCGTTGTTACAAGTTGATGAGCAGAGCGCTAGGCGTCCGTGTGCTGAATCTGACCTGTACAACGGCTGGAGCGGCACGCTCAGCGGGCGGAGCGGCACGCTCACCGCACGGCCCAGGCCCCAAATTGCAGGATGCTCGATGATCGTCGGATCGGGACTGGGTCTGAATTCAACAGAGTCGCTGGAGCTCGTGCAGGCCATTGCGAGCGGCGCTGGGTGCAACGCGACGAGCCTCGACCCAGCGCAGCTCGTGCAGGCCTGCGTGCGCCAGCTCAACTCAATCGCCCTCGATGGGAATCAGTTGGGCGATGCGGGCGTCGCCATCCTTGCCGGAGCACTCAGTACGCCAGCCGGCAGGGAACCTCTGCCGTTTGAAATGACGTTGTCGCTGGGCGCGGCGAACATCGGCCGCCTCGGCGCGATCGCGCTCGCCGACTTGCTGCGCCGGCCGTCCAACACCGTCGTCAATCTCGCGCTCGACTGGAACGCGATCGGTATGGAGGGCTCCGTCGCACTCGGCAACGCGCTGAGCCGCTATCGCGTCGGCAGTGGGGTGATGCAGAACACGGCCCTGAGGGTGCTCGGGCTCGAGCGATGCAGCGTGGGCGACGCGGGCGCCATCGCGCTCGGCACGGCGCTCTCCGACAACCCGCTGCTACCGTTACGCGAGATTCGTCTTGAGGGCAATGGGATAGGTCCAGCTGGCGCCGCACGGCTCGGCAGCGCCCTGGAGACGAACACGCATCTGCGCATGCTCAACCTGGCGCTCAATCCCATCGGCCCTGCCGGCGCGATCGAGCTTGCGCGCGGGCTCCGTCGCAATGCAGCGCTCGAGAGGCTCGACTTAGGAGGATGTGAGCTGGGGGACGCTGGGACCGTGGCGCTCGCCACGGCGCTGCGGAGCAACCTGGCCCTTCGCACGCTCAACCTGCAGGGCAACGGCATCGGCGCCGAGGGTGCTCACGCGCTCGCGTCCATGCTCCGAATCAACCCGTCGCTCCGATCGATCAACCTGAGACTTAATGGGCTCGGTCATCAGGCGGCGACTGCGCTGCTCGAGGCGGCTCGGAACGGCGAAGCGGCGACGCGAGGGGCGGGCCGGCTCGAGGAGCTGCTACTCGAGCACAACCTCGTGCTGCTCGACGTGCTGCCGACGGTCGGCGCGAATAGAACCGAGGCTGCCGGCACGCTGCCTCCAACTTTGCTCGCTCAGGCCGCTTCCGTAGGCGTAGCCGCCAGCGGGGCCGTACAGAGCTGAGAGACCCGCCGTGCCGCGAACGGCGTAGTAGTAGGGGACTGTGGTAGTATCCTAGTATCGCGGCTATTACGTATTAGCGAGTCGCGCTCTTATCTAGAGACGTAGACGGTTGGTGACGCGGTAGACGGAAGACGCACCGTAAATAGACTTATAGTTTTGTGCCCTCACGAGACACGGCGGCCTTGCATTTTGAAGGCTTCATAACGTCGCGTAAGAGCTATTAGTAATGCCGCTAATCGCGCTTTCTACCTTACACCCCCCCAACGCGACGTTCGAATCGGTAGACACAACAGCTTGCCGTGATTCTCGTTCTGATTGGTTTGCCACAGCTTTGCCGGAGTGGCTGCCGTGCCCGTGGAGGGAGGCGGAGAGCGCGACGTCATCTATGAATCTGAGTACGCCTTGCATGCAGCTTTGAAGAGCGCATCGGCATCGCTACTCCGAGGACTGACCTTATGAACGAGTCCACGCCGCTCGAGCGCCGATACCACCGGAAAGGTCTGTCCCTTGTAAGCTCGGAGCTGCCGCCTGAGCGCCTGGTCCTCCGGCGTCGAGGCGTCGCTCGGGTCGAACACGAGAGCGCGCTGGCATGCGCCAAATGTCTTCTCAAAGAGACCGAGCGCGTCCAAGGTGCGCGGAAAGCCCTCGAGCAGAAAGGTCTTGCCCGGCTGCTGTGCTGTTGCCGCACTTATCATTTTGATGGTCAAGTGTGCGGGCACAACCTTGCCTTGCAGCACCATCTCCGCAATCGTCGAGCCCGTGTCTGTCAGTGAGTCGAGCTCGGCACGCATGAGCGCGCTAGTGCAGAGCGCGACGCCGCCAAACTTGTCCGCAAGGCGCATGCACTGGCTTGCCGTGTCTACACCGGGCCCACCTACGATGAGCACAATCCGCACCGACGTGCTGTTGTCGCGCCCACCCTGCACCGGAGCGCTGATGGTAGTGGGCTTTGTCTTCGATGCGCCGCCGCCCATTGCAGACCAGCTAGCGCCTAGCCACCGCGCGCGCTCGCGCTGGCCAACGACCTTCAAAACGCTTGCGGACTCGTGGGACGAAGACACGAGGAACTCTCTTGTGGGGAATGTGGGTCGGAGGGGCACGGACAGAAATCACCTCTACAACGCTTTTCACTTTGGTATTCGCTTTGCATGGGTCTTCGGCTGAGAAGAAACCCTCTCTTACACTACTGTGGTACACTACATGCCCTCGCCAGGAAGATCAAGCATTATCCATTGACGCCTGGTCCGTGGGACTCCTGGACTTCCCTACTACTGTGCTCCTCGAGCGCGTCCAGCACGCAGAAAACCCTACGGCCGAGGCTCTCGCCAGCGGCCTCGATCGCAGCCTTTCCGCCCTCGGGAGTGACGCGCGGCGCCATCGCATCATGCGAGTTTTGGTAGCCCAGCCGTATGTCGAAGAGCTGGGTGCGCTTGTTCGCGCGCAGCGCATCGGCGAGCGCGCGCGCGCCCTCGTCGGTGATGCGGCACGCTTGCATGTAGAGCGAGCGTAGCTTGCGCAAGTGCCCTCGCTGTATGGCGAGGGCGATTGAGGCCAATCCCGCGTCGCTGATGTCGGTATCACTCAACTCGATCTCCTCAAGTCGAGTCGTCTTGATCACGCCGTCAGCGAGGTCATGGCCAAACGGGACAAAGGAGGCGTCGCTGATCGTATGTCGTTCAGACTGTGTGCCTGCGAGGTTGAGCCGCTCCATGGCAGGCCACTCGCCGCGCTTGATCACCTCGTGCAGTGCCGAGAAAGCTGCGTCCGTGAGCGAGTTCTGCTTGAAGACGAGGTCGCGCAAGTTCGGGCAGTGCTTAATCGCGCCGATCAAGTGCATGAAGCCCGCATCGGTCGCGAGAATGTTCGACAAATCCATCGTGAGCAGCTTGGGTGTGGCGCCGGCTGCCATGGCCTTGGCAACCGCCTCCAGGCCCTGATCACCGATCTTGCTGTTCTGGAAGAAGATGTACTCCACCTCGCACGGCCCTTGCGCAATCATGGCATCCGCAAGCACCTTGGCGTCCTCCGCGTTGAACTCGCGCTCCGCTGTATCTGTGCAGAGAAAGCACAACTTTCCCTGCAGGTCGGACACGTCGTCGAAGCCCAGCTTGTACTCAAGCGCAAGCTCGAGAGGGTCGGTCGGCAGCGGCCCTGACCACACTTTTCGCAGATCTGGTGTTTGCACGCGCGAGTGGTCCGTCAGGGTGAACGATTACACGCTGATAGGGTGACGCACCGCGAAAATTCGGGGCGACTGTGAATTCACACTTCACACTTCTCACTCAATTTTGCCCACCATTGTATGATCGCCGCAGAGCCCGACGCCCGCTCGCGCCGCGCTCCTCAGACCGTGTACACACATATCTCGCCCGTCAATTCATGGCGGCATCCTCGTGGACGCGCTCGGCCTAAGCGAACCACGCGTACATTTGTTCACATTCCCCGACGCAACGGCGTCGCCGCCCGCTCATCGAGGAGCCATGCGAGAGATCGAGATCATCGGATGGCCTCGGAGATCATCGGATGGCCTCCGATGGCCTTTAATGGAATCGGATCATCGGAGCCGGCGAGCGCAAGAGAAAGTCTCGGTGGCTCCCATGCCACTGATGCATGGCTCCTATGACAGCCGTACCTTCTTGGCAAAGCTCTCGAGCCACGGCGTCACCTCGCGCGCTTTGCGCTCCTTGTACGAGACGAACTCAAACGGAGCGAGCTTGATGATGATGGTGGGCGTCTTCACGTCGTCGCCGTCGTCGTTCTGTAGCTGTATGGTCAGGTCAGTACACAGCCGCTTGCCACTCACATCGACGGGGTCGTCGACGGTCTGCCACTTGATCTCGTCGCGCGTGGTCAGCTCCTTGAGCAGCGGACCTGATGAGCAAGGCAATCAGGCGTCATCATATGTAATCAGACATCATCAGATGTCATCAGACGTCATCAGAGGTCATCAGACGTCATCAGAGGTCATCAGAGCAGCGCACCCCACGGCTTCTCAAGGTTGGCCCTGGTGGACGAGAGGAGAGGATTCCACAGCGATCGCGAGCCCGCCTTGATGCCCGATGCATTGTGTTCGTCCTTCTCGCACTCGATCCGCTGCGTCGGACCGTTGATCATCGCCGCCTTGAGCCCCGCCTCGGCAAAGCACGCGTCGATCGCCTCGCGCAGCTGCTGCACCGTCGCTGTGGGTGCCACCGGGCCCACCCACATCTTGTCGTACTTTGTGTGCGGGTCTGGGTAGCAGCGCACCTGATGAATGAGACAATCAGACGTCATCAGAGGTCATCAGAGGTCATCAGAGGTCACCAGAGGTCACCAGAGGTCATCAGAGGTCATCAGAGGTCATCAGAGGTCATCAGAGGTCCATCAGAGGTCATCAGAGATCATCAGAGGTCATCAGAGGTCATCAGAGGTCATCAGAGGTCATCAGAGATCATCAGAGGTCATCAGAGGTCATCAGAGGTCATCAGAGGTCATCCCGGGTCTGGGAAGCAGCGCACCCGCTCCGCAAAGCCGAGCATCATGTCGGGGTCCTTGTACATGTCGACGAGGTTGCCCTTGGCATCGTACGCGTCGGGGTGATCCTTGGGGTCGGGCATCGTGATCTCCACCTGCGAGCAGAGGCGATCAGGGAGGCGATCAGTGATGCCGGGAAGGAGACCTCGAGGTGATCTTGCAATGAGGGAGGCCATCAGGGAGGCGATCAGGGAGGCACTCAGAGAGCATGCAATGAGGGAGGCCATCAGGGAGGCCGAAAGGAGGCTCGAGGTGAGCATCTTATGTCCACCTTAAGTGACCAGCTGCGTGGGCCGCTCGTCTTCAAACACCAGAAGCAATCAGAGGCAATCAGAGGCAATCAGAGGCAATCAGCTCCTCCTCCTCCTTACCTGATGAGGGAGGCAATCCGAGGCAATCGCAGGCCAGCACATGCAAGCAGAGGCCATCACCTTGGTCGCCAGCTGCGCAGGCGGCTCGGCCTCAAACAACATGTACTGGTTCGATCCGAGGTCGTAGTTGCCGTTGCGCAGCTGCGCTGTCGGCTTGTTTTGGAGCACCTTCAACATCTCGAGCATCACCAGTCCAGTGACCGAGGCGGTCGTCGTCGCAATCGCAGGGATGATGCGCCCGGCGATCATCTTGCACTTGTGGCGCGACGTCGTCGGTATGTGGTAGTTGGCCGCACGCAGATTCGAGCACGCGGTGATGAAGTCGATGTGGAAGTTGTCGTCGTCGTCCTTTTCGAAGTCCGCTGGTTCGAAGTGGCCCTTAGCCCCAGCGCCCATGTCGGCGATGCGCTTGAGCAGCTGCTCGAGCTCGGCCTCCTCCCTGGCCATGTCGTCCGCGCCCTCTTTCTTCTCCTCGCCGTCGATCTCGACGGCACCCTTGACGCGCTCGGGCGGGCCGCCAATTTTGGCGAGCATCCCCGCGAGCCACTCCGCGGACCGGTACGGCGCCTGCCAGCGCATCGGGCCGGGCTGGTTGAGCTCCGATGGGGGCTTCTTACCTGTGGGGAAGGGGGAGGTGCGCCGTGGTGAGCACACGCATGCAATTTGAAGTCGGAGCTTGCTCGTCGGGCTTGACGGGGGCTTCTTACCCGGGATGCCGAGCATCGCCGCGAACAGGTTGCTCGTGGCGAGCATGAACGCGACGTGCTCCGGGTTGGACGCGTCGTAGTGGGCGGCCTTGGGGAAGCGCTTGTGCCCACTCCAAAAAGGCTCTCCCTTCTTATCCTTGGAGCCGTCCGGGAACTGCTCGGTTAGGTCGAGAAGGATGTCGCGGAAGAGCTCATGGAAGGCTGCCCACGCCAGCGCGACGGCATCACTCATCGTGGGGCCTTTGGTGCCCATCTCGAGCGTGGAGATGAGCTTCTTGAGCTTCGGAATCTCCTTGGAGATCTTGGAGGAGCGTCCGTCGGTCGCCTGCAGCGTCTCACTGCGCGTCTTCTTGACGAAACTATTGACGTCCTCGAGCACCTGCCAAATCCGGACCGTAATTCGGAGGGGATCAGTGGCGATCAGAGGCGATCAGAGGCGATCAGAGGTCGTCAGAGGTCGTCAGTGGTCATCCGAGGTCATCCGAGGTCATCCGAGGTCATACGAGGTCATCCGAGGTCGTCAGAGGGCATCCGAGGTCATCCGAGGTCATCCGAGGTCATCCGAGGTCATCCGAGGTCATCCGAGGTCGGCAGAGGTCGGCAGAGGGCATCCGAGGTCATCAGAGGTCATCAGACGCAATCACCTTGGCCGCCTTCTGGGCTGGGTCGGCGAAGAGGTCCTCGAACTTTGCGCGAGCCCATTCGATACAGTGGTCGATCAAGTGCGGGAAGTTGCGCAGCGTGCACATGGGCACGCCGCCGCCCTCATCGGCCGCACCGCCGTCGGCATACGAGCGGGTCAAGTGCGGCACGACGATGTCCACGTTCGCGCCCGTCCCCATCGTCCCCGATTCGAGCAGTGGCTTCTCATAGAAGATGCACTGCGCGTCGACGTACAGGCGCGCCTTCATGTTGTCGAGCGCATTGCACACGAGATCGAGGCCGTTCCAAAAGTCGGAATCGAAGAGGTGCTCCGTCGTAGTGGCCACCAGGTCTTGCTTGGCCTCGATGTTGAGGCTCGGGTTCATCGTGAGTGCGCGCGCCGCGGCCGCCTCTGACTTGGGCTTCCCCACGTTATCCTCGCGGAAGAGGAACTGCCAAGTTTGGATCGGTTCGTCGGTGGCAATCAGTGGCAATCAGTGGCCATGTCATGTGCAATCATCAGTGGCAATCATCGACCATCAGTGGCAATCATCGATCATCAGTGGCAATCATCAGTGGCAATCAGTGACCATCAGCGTACCTGGCGGTTGAGGTTCGACACCTCAATGCGGTCATTATCATCAGTGGCAATCATCAGTAGCAATCATCGACAATCAGCGTACCTGGCGGTTGAGGTTTGACACCTCAATGCGGTCGTTATCAGTCACCACGAGCGAGCCGGTCGGCCCACAGCACACGCCGAGCAGGGCGAAGTTCTTCATGAACTCGCAGCCGAGCGCACCGCAGCCAACCATAAAGACACGGAGCTCGCCCAGCCGCTCCTGGAAAGCTCGGCCATACACAGCGATCATATCGTCGTACCGGCAGCCAAGCGGCGCGGCATCCTCGGCCGACGGCGCCGTATCAGGCAGCGCCGCGAAGGACTGTAGGTGCAAGAACTGCTGGATGGGTGTGTACCTAATTAGGGAGGGAGGCTGATGAGGACAGTTCAAGAGGCACTCCAGAGGCAATCAGAGGCCATCCGAGGCCATCCGAGGCCATCCGAGGCCATCCGAGGCCATCCGAGGCACTCAGCCCACGTACTTGCCCGCCACCTTGACAAGCTCCTGCGCGACCACGCCGCCCCAGAAGGCGGACATGGGTTGCAGCTCGATGCGGCAGTGCATGGCGACGCGCGCGGTGATGCTCTCGTCCACCTCGAGCCCCATGCCGCCGAGCACACCCGTCGCCGCCTCGAACTCCTTTGCGAGCACCACCACCTGTGGGGAAGGGAGGGCGCCGCGCTGTGGTGGGCACTTGCATGCAAGGCGGGTCCTGCTTTGCGAGCGCCACTACCTGTGCGGCATCCGCCGCGTCGTTGATGTTGGGCAACCGCCCCGAGGCTTCCTCGAAGGCGAACACGCCCTGCTGTGCGACGTGTAGCTGGAGCTCGACCATCGAGAAGGTCATGTCAGTCATCAGGAAGCCCTGCGTGCCGTCGCCCGCCATCACCACGCCGCCCGGCTTGTGCACGCACTCGGCAAACGAGCGGAAGTGCACGGTCGTGGCCTCCTTCTTCTCGGTGATCACCCCGCCCCCCATCCACGCGGTTGGAGGGCCGCTGAGGTCTGTGGGCAGGCTGATGCGGAAGGTCTTGACTGGATCCTCGGACGCGTGGCTCGTGCGCACCGGGCCCGCGTTGTTCAGCGAGCCTCCCGACGGATTGCCCGCCTCGGCCCACGCACCGGCGGAGATGAGACCCTTGACTTCATCGAACTCGACAAGGCCGCCGTCGGGCAGCCCCTCGGGAGGCTGGCCGTCGGGCGTGTCGTAGCGCACGAGTACGTGGTCCTCCTTGACTTCGATGCTCTTGACGAGCTTGATGAGCGGCGCGCGCCCGGTGGCGTCGCGGATCGTGAAGCTGTCGCCATGGTCGACGAACAGCCCGCCCCACGCGCCGCCGCCATAGCAGCACATGAAGGAGATCGGATGCTTCTGGCTGCGGCAGAACTCGTTCCAGCGCGTGAGCTCCTTGCGGCTTCCGCGTGTGAAGACGGCGATCGTGTGCTGAGCGACGAGCGCCTCGGTCAGCTCGCCGCCCTCCGCGGCCTGCACAAGCACATTGCTATTGAGCTCGGCCACGCGGGGTGCGCACGCGGTGGCGCGTGGCTTGCCCACGTCAGCCTCGGTGAGGAAGAAGTTGGTGCCGAGATCACGAACGCTCGTGGGCGTCGGGTCGAAGATAGTCAGTGTGTGCACGCCGGCGAGCACCGTGTTCTTCGCCACCTCGATGCCGATGCCCTTGCAGCCGACGATCAGCACCTTCATTCCCACCATCTTAGCAATCACGTCGAGGCCAAAGGCGCCGATCATGCGCGAGTTGCGGTCCATGAACTTGAGGTCACCCTCGAGGTCGGTCACCATGGCCATGGTTGCGGCGGGTGCTTGGCGTCGATGAAGCGAGCTCGGCGGCGGCGCAAAGACGAGCGAGTCGAAGAGCGCAAACTTGCAATCCCCGGCCACGTGTCACAAGATTGAGGCAAGACTCTCCTATGAGCATTCCCCGTGTCTGGACGACGGTGCAAAGTTCGGGAATTTCGCAATTGACGAATTCTCCCTGCGCTTTTGCGTGTCTCAATGGGTAAACCATCGTCGGTGGGTAGGTCGACGTTCTTGCGGGCCTTGGTTGGCCTTTCTCATCGCACGCGTGATGCGGACCTCAGTCGCCCTTCTCATCGCGTGTGTGCGTCCACCGCCGATTCCTCGCTGCCCGCATGCTCGTTCCGAAGCTGACGGGGACTTGTTGAAGTCGCTTGCAAGCCGCATCAATAGCCTCAAGGGGGACAGCGTGAGGCTCCTCGTCGCCGAGGCTCTCGTGCCTGGCCAGACCCTTCAATTCATCGCGCCTCAACCCGCAGTCGAGATGTACTACCGCCGTGTGCCCCTTGCCATGGTCGGGCGCTACCGAAAGCTCCACTCTCATGGTGTCGGGATTGCCGTCGAGACGGTCACCCCGCTGCCCAGCGGCGAGGCTGAGGTGACTCTTAGGGCTGGGCGCTTGTGCGAGGTGACCGAGTTCGGACTCCCCCAGGATGTCTCGAGCCCTTGGCTGGGCCGCGACGCTCGCGTGCGCTACCTCTCACCGGACGATGACGAGGCCATGTATGGAAGCCGAGGAGAGACTCGAGATTCAAGTCCTCCGGTGAGCTCGAGGCTGCTCGCACGCTCAGACGCTCTCGAGGCCACCTTCGTTGAATGGGTGGATAAGGTACGCAGGACTCGACGCGACAAGGAGGCAGGGCTTCTTGACTCGATCATAGCGAGGCTCGGGCCGCTACCAGACGCCAATCGACCGACCGATCGGTGCCTCTGGGTGGCGGGCGTCATCAACGACAGGAGGGTTAGAGGCCTTGCGAACGACGTGCGCCCGACTGTCTTGATGGCGCGGAGTGCCGACGCCCGACTCGATGCAGTCGAGATGGCGCTCGCCGATTCGCTCGCGCGCCTTGAAGTCGGTTGGATCTGATCATTTTAGTCTCCCTTACATATAACTCTTTCTTTCGCGAGGGTTCACACAGGGTCGCCAATGTCTTCACAGTCTCGCTTCATCAGGGTCTTCTCGCGCGGGGAGCGTGGGCCGTCCACAATGGCGCTGCTTCCGCTAGAGGCACCGCTCTGGCTCCGCCTCGCTCTGCTCGGCTTCCTGCTGAATATGAAGCCGTCCGAGCCCTTTTTGACTGACTACCTTCTGAATGTGAAAAATTTCACCGACACTGAGCTGGCGGTGGACGTGTGGCCGTGGAGCACCTTTGGTGCGTTTATCTTTCTGCTGCCGTTTGGCGTGCTCGCGGAGCTCATTGGATCCAGAGCGGTGATCTTCATCGGCATCTTATGTCGCGAGGTCACCCGAGTGATGCTCATATACTCCAGCTCCTTGTCTGCAATGGCCATCATGCAGATTGCATACGGTGCCGGGGTTGCGGGAGATGCCATCTACTTTGCATACGTATTCGCCGTGGCGCCGCCCTCTCAATATGCATGGCTCACGTCCGTCGTGCTGGCCGCGTACCACGCTGGCAACGTCATCGGTGCCGTCGCAGGCCAGTGCCTCGTCTGGACTCTGCCCAGTTGGGCCGCCGATGAGACGCCACTCTTCTTCATCTCATGGACCACTGTCTCGCTCGGGCTGGTGGCCTTTTGGTGGCTGCCACCGGCGGCACGCGCGCTGCCACCGTCGCTCGCCTCCGTGCTGCTCAAGACTGGCCCACGCGCCACCCTCGTCGAGCTCGCCAAGCTTTGGCGTCCGCTTGAATCGCGCCGCTGGCTGCTTTGGTTCCTCCTTGCTGGCCCTGGCGACGCAGTCATCGGCAACTACTTCCAGCTCCAGCTCGCCCAGACGAGTGCCGCGGACGTGCCGTACGGTGCGCTCGAGGCGGCGATCGAGCTCGGTCTCGTCTGCGGTGCCCTCCTCGCGGTTCCCGCCGCCCGCCTGGTGCGCACCTACCCGTCCACCTTCCTATTTTGGACATCCCTGTGCCGAGCCGCTGCGCTGAGCCTGGCCGCCCTCGGCGCGTCAGCGCGCATCGCTTGGATCCCGTTTGCCCTCAATGTGGTCGCCTCGGCCATCTACGCGCTGCAACGAGCCGCGGGCAGCAGCGCTATAGCCGCGGCAGTTGTCGCTTCCGCGGACCGTCTACCGGTGCGGCCGCTACGAGCACCTCGCCTTACCTCGCCCAATTCTGGTGGCCCTCAGATGGCCCTCAGTTTGCCCCTCTGATGGCCTCCCTCATTGCATGCTCTCTAGTGGCCCTCAGTTTGCCCTCTGATGGCCACCCTCATGGCATGCTCTCTGATGGCCTCCCTCATTGCATGCTCCTGATGGCCTCCCTCATTGCATGCCCTCTGATGGCCTCCCTCATTGCATGCAGGTGCTCTTTGCGGCCAACACGTTCGTCGCGTGCGTGGGAGCGGCCGCGCTGGGATGGGCAGGCGCCATGCTAGGCTGGGAAGCCGCCAACAATTATTACTACACGGCCGCGGCGCTGATGGTGGCGCTCGCCGTGCTTTCACCGGCGGTGTCGCTTCTGGCAGGCGCTCGCTCAAGCGGCGAGGAGGGCAGTCTACTCATCGTGGCACCCACCATGCTCGACCCCACGCCAACGACTTGCTCGGATGCGTGCCATGCGGACTCGAGCATAAACTCGAGCACATCAACGCACCCTATGGAGGCGTGCACACATGCGTGCACATCGACAGAGGCGTGACACCGCTGTGCCGGGGGATTAGATGCGCTCTTCTGTAATCGAGTACAACAGTTTTTATAAACGCTCACAACGGCGCAACGCAACTTTCCGCTCCCGGACACCTTCGTCACCCTCGTCTTGGTGGCGGGATCGGGATGGGTGCACTGTGCAGCTGCTGCACAACTGGCATAACCGGAGACGAGGAGGATGGCCTCCTCGGCGATGCGAACAGCGCACGCTCCGATGAGGCACGGAGGAAGGCAGCTGAAGCGGCGCTGCGCCGTGCGGGCGCGCTGGCGCAGAGAGCTCGTCCGCCTCCACGTTCGAGCAGCAGCAATACACGTCCGAGTTCAATCAGCAACAATATGCGATGGGAAGGCGGATGAGCATGCGGAGCCTCGCAATACCACGCGGCGCCTTGTACAATCGAGTACTGAGTGTCGTCTTGTGTCGCATGATCCTGAAGAGGAGTTTCCGCTCGCCGATATCGCCTGTCATGTGCGGCAGAGCACGGCGTTCTCGAGCGCTGCAGCACAACGTTGTGGTACACGGCGACGGCTACCTTCCTGATAAAGTTACAGACTCGCGACTGAGAACTCTTCACGTTTTCACAATATGCGCCGGCCCGCGCTCTCTCAGCAGCCACTCGCCCTGTGCTCTGCGTGGCCCGTGGCTCCCAAGGCGCTCACAGCTCGGAAGGTGCCTTGAGGATCATCTGGTCGATGGCGTGCACGGGCGCGTTGCTGCCCGACAGCAGGTCCCAGAGCGCTTTGTTCACCAACTGCTGTCGCGCGAGAGAGCGCTTGCCTTCGAAAGCCTCAGAGACCACGTACACTGTGATGTGCGAGCCGTTCGGATCGTCATAGGCACCCTGCGCGTCAGCACGGCGCTCACAACCCAATGGTCAGCATAGCGCCTGCCTGCGATGCACTCGGCGGCCACGCAACGGCGAAGCGGGCACACACACCTGGATCTTGACCTCCTTGGGCGAGAGCGCCTTCTTGATCAGGGTGGTCGCCTTCTCGACGACGGTTCGGTCGGCTTCACCCGAAAGCAATCGAGCGAGCGGTGCACGGCGCACGGCGATACGATGCGGTAACGCGGCGGCCGCGATGCCTCGAGCAGCGTGCGGCGCGGCCATCGGCAGCGGCCGGAAGAGGGAAGCATGGGTGGCTGGCGCAGCACGGAGCAGCGACGAGCCCAGCGCGCCGATCATGACGGAATTGAATCGCCTGCGAAACGTGCCGGAGAGTGCGCGGCACGTGGTGATCATGAATTGTGATGTCGCGGCAGTGCGGTGACGAGCGCGAGCACACTGCTGTCGCACATCTCCTCGGAGTTCCTCGCAGACACGGAGCGTGTGAAGTCGGCTGTTGAACGAGATCAGCAGAAAGGGAACTTCCAACTCGGGCTATCAAACTATACATTCACACCAGTGAGAGACGATCAGATTCGCGAAGTTGCCGGGAAAGTGCAGGCACCGCCCAGGAAAATGTTCGTCGCCCCGAAATTCTCGTGGCCATTGCCCAGTGCGGAGCGCGTGGCCTCCTACTGGCGACAGGACGACTCCGCGCTTTCAAAGAAGCTCGGAGCCATCATTGCCGCGACGCCCTCGCTGCAAGAGCCCACCTACAGGCCGACGCCGTGGGCACGCTCATCAACGGCCAACTTTGCCTTGGCGACCCTGCGGTCGCGCCTCGGCGCCTTGCGCCGCAGCATGGAGCCACCATTCTTAGGCCGCATTTCAGAAACGAGCGATCCCGACTTGCATGTGGAGTGGGCCAAAGACCCGGTCGCCGCGCTGCTGCCGGACGACGCTCCCATCGTCATCATCCTGCATACCATCACCGGCTCGGCAGCCCAGACGCGCTGGCTCATGAAGTATGCGTCGCAGCGCGGCTGGCGCTCCTGCGTGTTCGTCCGTCGCGGCCATGGCGGGCCGTTGCACGTGCCATCTTTCAACCTCCTTGGTGCCGTCGATGACGTGCAGCTGCAGCTCGAGGCGGTCGAACGCGCCTACCCTCGAGCCGGCTTCCGAGCGATGGTGGGCGTTTCGGCTGGCTCGGCTCAACTCATCTCGTACCTGGGGCGGGCCGGCGCGTCGACGCCTGTGGGTGCCGCTTGTGTCATCTGCCCCGCGTGGGATGTGCAGACCGCCTTCGCCTCGATGAGCATCAGCCAGCCTCTTGCAGAGCGCGTGATGGTAACTATCACCTCTGATGACCTCTGATGACCTCTGATTCTCTGAGAGCCTCAAAGGACCTGCGATGACCTCTCATGGCCTCCCTCATCAGGTCAAATCCATCCAGTCCGCCTTCCTGCGCGGCAAGAATCGCGATCTGCTGCGCGCGTGGGATGCGGCCGCCTATGAGCGCTGCATCTCCGCACGCTCTCTGACGGAGCTCATGGACGCCCACGCTCCCTTTGCGATGCGTGACCACACAGCGACGTCCATAGAGTACTATGCTGCGCACAGTCCGATGGCCGACCGCGGCGGCGTCGCGGTGCCAACCCTGCTGCTCAATGCCGAGGATGACTTTGTGTGCCCGGCGTCGCTCGCGCGACCCGACCTTATCGTGGCCGAGCAGCCGGGTGCGTTGCTGCTTGTGACGCGCCGGGGGAGCCACGTCGCGTTTAACGAAGGGTGGCTCGCGCGCGGCGCCTTCCACCTCCGGATCTCGTTCGACTACCTCGACGCCGCCTTCGCGCTCGCGCGGCGCGACGGCGAGCTCCCGAGCTCCCGAGGCACGAGCCGAGGCGTGGTCGTCCCAACTGGAGGGTTTCGCACGGTAAGGGCGAAACAGCAGGACTCAGGAGCACCCGCAAATGGCATGCTGCACGCGACGTAGGAGTGTGGGGGGGGTCTGAGTAACATTGGTGAATGAATTCAGTGAGCGACCTCGCCTCCAAATCGCAACGCCAACGGTCTCCTAGCTTCGGAAACGAATTACAATGATAAACTAAACCTGTAACGCGTCCTCGCAAAACCTCGCGACGTCGCGAGACAATTCAAGTCCAGACAAGTCAAGTCAAGTCCACGAATCACACGTTCACACCGATTGGTTCACACAACCCGCTTCATTCACATGATCACGGTGTGACGCGCACCCGCATCCATCCAGACACGGTTCAGTGTCGCCAAATCCCGGGTCGAACATCTTGAATAAGTTTACGAGTAATCACAATCACTAGCTCTAGCAAGTAACTGTAAGACACGTCAACATCAGGTGAAAAGGGTTCCAAATTTTGTTTCGGCCGGGCAACGCTTCCCCACTTGACCATAACGCGTGCGTACTGTTCAGAGTGACTTCTACATTTCCGTACAGTCTTTTTACCGGTACCGGTATTGTACGTCGCGGCGCGCCTTTCATGAGCGGACTACTCCCGCACAAGCGCGCACGCACGGAGGCGGCGCAATCGAGCGCGTCGTCCGTCGCACTCACCGACGTCAACGAGTACAGCCACCCAAAGTTTCGTGCAATGTCGGAGCTCTGGCGTGCTGGAGAACTTTGTGATTTCACTGTCAAGGTTGAGAACTCAGAGTTCCTGTGCCACAAACTCGTGCTGGCTTCGGCATCGGCCTACTTTCGTGGGCTGCTGCCGGGCGATCGTTTCGCGGATAGCCATGTCCACGAGCTCAACGGCATGCAGGCTGCTATCTTTGCGCACCTGCTCACGTTCTTGTACGATGGCGAGTGCTCGGTCGCAGAGGACGTGTTGCTGCCGATGCTCGAGGCGGCGGTCTTCCTGCAGATGGAGTCGTTGCAGCAGGTGGTAGCCGCTGCGCTGATGCAGCATCTCTCTGCCGCAAACTGCATCATGACGTGGGACTTTGCTGAGCGCGCCGGCCTGGGCGAAATGCAATCCGCGGCCAAGGCGCATGCGCTCGATCATTTTGAGGAGGTGGCCGCGATGGAGGCGTTTGCGGGCAATCTCAGGCGCGAGATGCTTGTGGAGCTGCTCGCGAGCGACAAGCTGGACGCCAAGGAGGAGGTCGTGTTCAAGGCTCTGTTTGCGTGGTTGCGTGCCCAGAAGGCGGCAGATCGAGAGGCGGATGCCGTCGCTGGGCTGCTGCAACACGTGCGCTTCGCCCTGATGAAGCCAGCCTTCATCAGCGAGGTAGTGGAGCGGGAGCCGCTCATGAATAGCGTACCCGCGTTCAAGGTGCTCAGCCAGGCCATGAAAGAGGCCAACTTTGGCATGAAGACGCCCCGAACGACGCTGCGGATGGGTGGATCGCTGGAACCGCCGGCGACCGTGGAGCATGCCGTGGAGGTCGCAATGATCGTACCAGCCAATGTCTCAAAGGAGAACCGCAAGGTTCAGTTTATTGTCAATGGCATCAAGTACATGGCGGTGCTGCCTGAATGCCTCAAGGCGGGCGACAGGTTTTGCGCGCGCGTCCCGGTTGCACCGGCGGTATTGGAGGCAGGACGCCCACGCTCAAGTTTTCTTTAAGTGGGATGTGCGGGTGCAGGGACAAGTGCACCACGTCCACGACGACCGACGAGAGGATTTAAGAGCTTTATGCTGTTCTGTACGCTGTACTTCAGAGAGATGAGAGAATGAGAGATGAGCAATGTTCGCCGCACGAACCGAGTAACATCCGATCTGTTTCGGAGCGACTTTTTACACTTACATGGTCCGCATCGCATCATGGCATCGCATCCGCGAACACTGTAACTGTCACCTGACTCGTCCTACGAGCCGATGAAGCGTGGTTCACATGGCGGGGATTATCATGACTCGTACAGAACCTGTACGTGTGATCCGTGTGGCTGCACACTGTCACTGCTGGGAGAGACCGACCTCACTAGCGAAATTGAGGAGTCCGACCGGAGCGAGCGAGTACCGAATTCTCAGTACCTGTGTTGACCGAGGGGAGCGGAGCCGTCCCTTGAGACGGCGACGGCGGTGAGGTGAGCGCGGGGGTCCGCGACGAAACTACGGACTTCCACCCCCGGTGTTTTACAACCCGGGACTGGAACCACAATTATTATTATGATTCCCGCGAATCTCTAATACCAAATGCTGGCACGAGCGCTGCTCGTTCTCTTCTGCTCCTCATCGGAAGCACTTCGCATTGTGCCCTTTGGTGTTCGCCGCGCGTGCCACACGGGGCTTTACACACGTACTGGTCCACGCTCGGTGCTGATCATGGACGGAGGAAAAGAGCCGATTAAGCCCATCTCATCCACTGACGTTTACGATGAGGCGTCTCGGCAGCAGCTGCCTCAATTGAAGCAGCTCTTCTTCTTCGCGGTGGTCTTCATCGGTGGCCAGCTCGTTCTTGGCGAGGAGGGCACTCTTAACTTTGGCCGATGGTTATCCGAGGGTCCAATCGGCCCGTTGTGGAACGTGCTCGCTCAGCCGCTGGTCAAGTCCCAGGACCTTGTCGACGACTCGGGCGTCGTGTACGACCAGGGTCTTGTCCCCACTGCGGGCTTCTTCCTTATCATTGGACAGGGTGTGCTGCGGCGCGTCGTGGGGCCGCGGCTGCGGCGAATGCGCGAGCAGATGGCTGAGCTAGAGAAGCGGCAGCAAGCCAAAGAGGATGGCGAGGACGCTGGTAGGTGAGAGTCTGAGAGAGAGAGAGAGAGAGAGAGAGAGAGAGAGAGAGAGAGAGAAAGACGTGTGTGGGCAGTTTTTGGATGCGCATGTCGCAGCAACAGGCAGACAGCAAAAATATACAGAGATGAACAAACCCGACCTATATGTCCGCGGAGCGCGACTGGGAGGCGACCGGACGCCGGGGACGACAGAGGACAGTCAAACGCCGGCGGACGGGGGCCGGGCCGGGCGCGATCCGAATTCTTGACGCCCGCGATCTGCGAATTCATAATTCCGTCTCCAACCCCGACGACCGGAACCCAGTGCGCACGGCCTGGCGGCGGTCGTCGGTTAGTTTCGTCAACGTGGGTCGAACTACGAAGATCTCCTAAGATCTCCGAAGATCTCCTAAGATCTCCTTGTGACCGTGGTGAAGCGCGTGCTATTGACCTGTGCGAGTATGTCCTCAGGCCCGGCCACGTTGCCGATGCGCGCGCTGAAGGTCGTGCCGTTCGCACCGAGCTCGATCTTTGCCTCGCGCGCACAAGCGATGAGCACCCCCGGGGGTTCAGCGTAGAGATCCAGCGCGCTCAGGTCGTCCGTGAAGGGACGGCCGCCGCCGCCGCCGGAGGCGCTGTAGGCGTGCTCCGCATTGTAGAGCGCTCGCGCGAGCGCTCGTGCTGGCCACTCCTCGTACCTGATGAAGGAGGCAATCAGCGCTCATCAGTACCAATCACGAGGCAATCTCGAGGTCACTCCTCGTACGTGATGAAGGAGGCAATCAGCGCTCATCAGTACCAATCACGAGGCAATCTCGAGGTCACTCCTCGTACGTGATGAAGGAGGCAATCAGCGCTCATCAGTACCAATCACGAGGCAATCTCGAGGTCACTCCTCGTACGTGATGAAGGAGGCAATCAGCGCTCATCAGTACCAATCACGAGGCAATCTCGAGGTCACTCCTCGTACGTGATGAAGGAGGCAATCGGCGCTCATCAGTACCAATCACGAGGCAATCTCGAGGTCACTCCTCGTACGTGATGAAGGAGGCAATCGGCGCTCATCAGTACCAATCACGAGGCAATCTCGAGGTCACTCCTCGTACCTGATGAAGGAGGCAATCGGCGCTCATCAGTACCAATCACGAGGCAATCTCGAGGTCACTCCTCGTACTTGACGAGGGGGCCGCTGGACTCTGCAAACTGCACGATAGCCCACGTCTCCGGGTTGTGCATGGCAATCTCGCCCTGCGGGGACCACACCCAATTGTCCTCGGCCGCCGTGCCTGGATGCGGGCAGGACTGGCAGTTGGGCGTCTTGACGTACGCCGAGCCGTTGACTGTGAGAGCCCATTGCACCCGCGAGAAGTTGATGCGCCAGAAGACGCCCGGCTTGGGCCTCTGGGCCTCGTCGGCATTGTACCGCATGAGCTGCTCGATGGGCAGCGCCACCTCGACGCTCCATCCCACGCTCGGACTGTACGGATCGTTCAGGACGCCGTCGAGACGAACAGCCGAAGCGAGCGGCGGCTGCATGTCGAAGCACGGTGTGGCGGAGACACGGCAAGAGATCTCGCCGCCGCCATCTCCATAGGGCCTGTTGAGCATGAGGTCCCACGTCGTATTGAGCGCATTCATCTCAAACTCCTTGTACCCCCACGTAGTCGCGTTGGCATCAACAAAGATTTCAAAGTCGTTGTCCTGGAAAATGACGGAGTTGTGCTGGGTGAGCGTGGCCCACAGCTGAGGCTCCTCGAGCTCGGCAGCCACGTAGAGGAACGTGTCGTCCCAGCGAAGCTTGCTGCGGGTGCGCAGCCGCGGCGCTGTCGACGTGCTGATGTCGACGAATTCCGAAGTCCACGGGACGTCTCTCCACTCCGGCTTGCTCAGATCACCGTCGAGGGTGAGAGGCGCGTCGAGCTTGAGCGCCGCATATTCCCGTGGCCGCGTGGCGGCAAAGGTGCAATCAGGTGGCGCAGCACTTGTGCCGTATTGGAGCATGGCATGCTGGAGCGATGCGAGGTGGAAGACGCCGACTTGCATGTGTGTCAGGCCACCCAAAAAAGGATGCATGCTTTCTCCGGCGGTGACAAGGCCTGTACTCTCATTGCAGATTCGTCCTATGCGTTTCGTCAATACGGCTGTTCGTTTCGATCTTTGCCCACTCAACATGGCGTCGTTGCGCATGATTACGTTGCGATTGCTCCTCGGCGCGGCCACGACCATTCGTGCGCAATCGTGCTCGGTCACTGCGCTAGATCCGTGCCCGACTGCACGTGACGGTACCTGTGACAACCCTGCGAGCTGCGTAGGCACGTGCTCCGACTACTTTGATTGCCAAATATATAGGGCCACCGCGATCACTTGCACACAGTGTGTCGCGGGTGGTGGCGCTTGGTGCCTCCCAGCCGCGACGTGCATGTCGTCGGTGCAACCACCCGCGAATCTCATGCACGGAGACGCGTTGCTCTGTCACAACGCGTCCATGTGGACGACGAGCTCCTGCCTACCGCCGCCACCGCCCTTCAACGACCCAGCTTACGGGTCACAGCAATGGGTCTACGATCTGATCAACGTGCGGCCCGCCTGGAGCGCGGGATATAATGGCACCGGCGTGCAGATCGTCTTCAATGACGACGGTATCGATTTGCAGCACGAGTTTGGGCCCTTTGGTCCTGGGACCGCCAACCCCAAGTTTGATGTGCGTGGCTCGTGCATGGGCACCGATCTCCACGCAGCGACAGCGACGCACGGCACGGCGACCGCGGCGATCGCTGCAGGCAACGCCAACAGCTTTTGCTCCGTCGGCATCGCGCACGGCGCCCGCATCGCCGGCTGCCCCTACCTCGCTGCTCCTACCCCACCGAACGCGATCTGGTTCGCTCTGGAGCGTAACGATGTTTCGTCAAACAGCTGGGGCATCGACATTTGCAGGGCGCTGCAGCGGCGGCGCAAGCTGGCGGGGCAAGCTGACAGCACCGGCGCAAGCAGGCAGCGGCGCAAGCTGACCGCCACATGCCCCTTTCTCACCAACATCACTCAGACGCTCCGCTACTCTTCAGACCCGTCGGCAACCCCGTACCAGGTGAGAGCTCTTGATTGCTCTTGATTGCTCTTGATTGCTCTTGGTTTGCTTTGATTGCTTTGACTGCTCTTGATTGATCTTGATTGCCCTTGACTGCTCTGGATAGCTCTGGATAGCAATAAATGGCGATTGCTCTTGATTGCTCTTGATTGCTTTGATTGCTTTGATTGCTCTTGATTGCTCTTGATTGCTCTTGATTGCTCGATTGCTCTTGATGACACTTGAGCCCCCCGTCCTTGATGGCCACCGATTGCCTTCCTCATCAGGTACGTAGCCCATGCTTTGAGAGCTTTTGCCCAACGGATTGGGTCTCCGGGACTCCCAGCGACGAGTGCGTGGGTCACATCGAGTCCTACTGCAGCACGGCCGGAAACTTCCATGAGACCTACCTCGACCCCGCGTGTGGCTTGTGGACCCACCTGGTGCGCGAGTGTGCGTACACCGACCTGAGCCAAGAGCACGTGCGAGCGTTTCAGTGGGCGACGACTCACGGCCGCAGCGGGCGTGGGACCGTGTACGTCATCTCGGCGGGCAATGAGTATGACTTCAGCGATGGCATGGAGGACATCAACTACGAGGCGGAGCTCTTCACGCGCTATACCATCGCCGTCGGCGCCGTCGACAAGCTGGGGCGTCACGCGTCGTACTCGACCGCGGGGTCCGAGCTGCTCATCTCGGCGCCCGGTGGCGACACGGCCGATTTTTCCCACAACCACGTCGTGGCGCAGCCAGGGGGGGAGTGCAAGGACGTAACGGTCGGCACGTCCTTTGCCGCGCCCGTCGTCTCAGGCGTGGTCGCTCTCATGCTTCAGGCCCGACCCACACTCACGTGGCGCGACGTGCAGGGCGTCCTTGCCACGACAGCGCGCCTAACCGACGGCACCGATTCGTCGTGGGTCACGAACGGTGCGCAGCTGAAGCACTCGTACCGGTACGGCTTTGGCATCGTCGACGCCCACGCCGCCGTCCAGTCGGCGCGTACCTGGACGCTTCTCTCCCCCGAACGCCGCGTGACGGCCAAGTCGAATTCGAATTCAACTTGGAACGTGCCGCAAGATGGGAGCGTCCTTGAGATGACGCTCATCATCTCGCCCCCAGCGCCGATGGCCGTCGAGCACGTGTACGTGTACCTCGATCTCGATCACTCTTACCGGGGAGATCTGCAGCTCACCCTCATCTCCCCCAGCGGCACCCCCTCCATCCTCATCCCCGGCCCACGCGCCGAGGCGACCGGCGGTGACAGCTGCCCATCGGCACGCAACACACCCGTCTGCTCCGCACAGATCGATCCTTGCCTCACCAAGAACGATGGAGTGTGTGACTATGTCACCTGTGGCTGCGACTACACCGACTGCGGCGGCGCCGCGATGCCCTTCGACTACGGCCCGACGTCGTGGAATTGGAATATGGCGACGGTGCGCTCGTACAATGAGAATGCGGCCGGCGCTTGGAAGCTTCAAATCATCGATCGCCGTCCCGGCCACACTCAAGCGACTGCGAGGGTCAACTCGTGGTCAGTCTTCGTATACGGCCACGATACCAGCAACGCGTCTGCAGGTTGGGACGAGATCGCGTACGGCACTGTGGCCTCTGTTGATGCCGAGCCGTGTTACCCTAGTGAGGGGGAGTCTAGTGAGGGCGAGCAGGAGGACGGCACGCATGAGGACGATGTCGACCCGTGCTTCCCGAGCGAGGCGCTCGTCACGATGGCCGACGGCACGCCGCGCCGCCTCGACGCGCTCCGTGCGGGCGACGCCATCGTCGCCGCCCGCGCCGACGGCACCCTCACCACCGACACCGTCTCGACCCTCTCGCTCGCCGATGCGGACGTGCAGGGCACGACCTTCGTCGTGCTAACGACGGCGTCTGGCTGGAGCCTGACGCTCACGCCCACGCACCACGTGCCCGTCGGCGCCGCGTGCTGCGCCGACCTCAAGCAGGCCAAAGACGTCGCCGTCGGTGATACGATGTATGAAGCGGGGGTCCCGGGCAGTGGCCTCGTGCGCGCCACCACCATTGCCAAGATTGGTTCGGCCATCAAGCCGGGCCTGCACTCGCCGGTGCTCTTGCACGGCACGATGCCGATCGTGAACGGGGTGGCGACGTCCTTTGACGCGCTGCACAATGTACGCCTCGCCTCCTACGGGCTGCCGTTGCTCGAGGCGGCCGGTCTCACAGCCACCTTCCGCGACGCCGTCCTCGGCGCCCATCGCAAGTACATTAGCGTGTAGTCTGTAGATAGAAGAGAGGACCGGCGCGCAGCGCGCCGCACGCACCTCCCGTGGGATGAATGGCTTGGGCGGCATGTACAACATAGGAGGCAAGCAAGCTAATTAGTCGAACAACAACATAAGTACCTAAACAAGCGCAACCGAATACCCCTGTAGCCAACGGAGAAGGAAAGGGTGGGCGGAGAGGAAGAGAGGGTGGCGGGATTTGAAAAGTGCACCTATTTGAACGATTTTGACGATATTGACGAATCTCTTCGGCGAAAGTTGAGGTTTGCGATCACAACACGTTCGATCTCCTTCCGACGGCCCAAGAATCCCTCTCGCTTGCGCTATCCGTCGCTATACCTCACCTCAAAGGCCGAGGACCGGTTACTCCCGACGCACGAGCCATGCTCTCGCTCATGGTGCCCATCGCACTGCATGCCTTGGCGAGTGGAGTGAAGTCATCGCCCACCCTGGGGTCTGCCACCGCTGGCTTTCGAGGGGTCGTCACACCGACGAGCTCCCTGGCGTCTGCCGCTGCTGCTGACTATCGAGGTGTCATCCAGCAGACTGGCCTGCATACTGTTGTGCGCTGCCAAGAGCTCGACAGATGGCGTCAATACGAGATTCTGCGCGGCGGCTTGGACTCAGAGACTTACAAGGGATTCTTCGCCTCGCGGCCACAGCTCGTGGCGAAGCGCCTTGTGGAGGTGGGTCGTACGCTGTACGCCGCCAAGCAGGATTGGGATTCCTCCGCCGTCGAGGGTCTCCGGCAGGGCGAGAAGAGCGCAGACTTCGACCCGACGAAGGACGTGCGCGGCGAGGCGCCGGGCGAGGGCCGCGGTGCGCGTTTGTGTGCGGCGATGTCGTCGCTCGGTCCGGTGAGCGTGAAGATCTCCCAGACGCTCTCGCAGCGGCCCGACCTCGTGGGCGACGAAGCCGCGACCGCGCTCAAGCGGCTGCAGACGCGCAACTCGGCGTATCCCAACGAGCTCGCGTGGGCCGTCATTCGCGAGGAGCGCTGTTGGCGAGGGCCGATCGCGCCTGGCGTGGGCGCACGAGACGACGACTCACCTAATGCGCCGCCGCTCTTTGCGTCGATCACACCCGAGCCGGTGGCGGTGGCGTCGCTCGGCCAAGTGTACAAGGCGACGACGCACGATGGGCGCGAGGTGGCCGTCAAGGTGCAGCGCCCGGATGCGATGGCGGTGCTCGCAACCGACTACCTGTGCTTCTTGGTCACGTGGAGCGCAATCGAGCTCGCTTGGAAGCTTCGCGGCGGCTTCGACAATGGCGACATCGCGTCGGTCGTGGACCGCGTGGCCGCCGACATCTTGGACGAGCTCGACTACGAAAAGGAGGCGGCCAACGCCGCTGCGTTTGAAGAGAGCCTCTCGTTCCTTGGCTTCGTCGGGGTGCCGCTCGTGGTGCCCGAGTACTCGACCAAAAAGGTCCTTGTCACGGAGTGGGTCAAGGGGCAGCATCTGGACAAGCTGCCCGAGTCGGAGGGGCTCAAGATGACGCGCATGGCGGTCGAGGCGTGCACCGCCAGCCTGGTGCTCACCGGGTTCGTGCACGCCGACCCTCACGAGGGCAACCTGATGCTCGCTGATGATGGGCGCATCATCTTCCTTGATTTCGGGCTCATGTCGTCCGTCTCCCCCACGATTATGGAGGCGTTTGCGCGCGGGATCCAGGCGTGCCTCGCCGAGGATTACGTGACGCTCGCCAAGGCCTTCAAAGAGACAGGGTTCGTCAACGACCCCGTACAGTACCGGCCCAATGGCGAAGGGAACGAGTGGACGGTCTTCGGCATCGACGAGAAGACGGGAGAGGATCTCGGGCTCTCTCAATTCGCCTCCGAGCTCCAGACGGCGATGCAAGAGACCGTCGGAGGCACCTCGCGCTTCGGCGCGCTCGCCACCGTGCTCAACCAAAAGCTCGCGCCGCGCTGGAAGATGTTCACACCGCCGTACGTGCTGCTGTTGATCCGCACATTCCTCACGCTCGAGGGGATCGCGGCGCGCGTCGACCCGGACTTCAACATCTACGAGATGGCCATGCCCTGGGCGGTGCGCCGCTCCCTCTCCCCCGGGAGCGCCGACGGCATCGCCACGCTGCGTGCGACGCTGCTCACCGACGGCAACCGTATCCAGTGGGACCGCTTACTCGAGCTCGTCTCCGAGTCGCAAAAGGGCAAGGCCTCTGACAGCGGGAAGCTCTCGCGCCAGATGAGCGCCGACGAGAGTGCGATCGCGAGCGCCAAGGCGAGCTCCAATGAGGCGGCCAAGGCGAGCGCCATGAACGACGCGGTCGGCTCGTTGCTTGGCTCGCCTTCGGGAGGAGCGCTGCGTCGTGCGCTGCGCGATCTGGACTCAACCGACCTGCTGCAGCGGCTTGTCTCCGCCGATGCGCGCGGTCTGCGCCACGCGGCCGCACTCGCCGTGTGCGGCGCGATCACGTCGCCTTGGATGTCGCGCCTCGCTAAGGTGGTCCCGCCGCCGCCGACGCTCGCCGATGATGCTCTCGTGGTCACCTCCGCCCTCCAAGGCTCTTCCAAGGTGCTCACGACGGCGCCGAGCTCCGTTGCAGCTCGGCCGATCTCCGATGCAGCTCGGCCGATCTCCGATGCAGCTCGGCGCCTCCGCGAGCGCCAGGCGCGATGGAAGCGCAAGGTCGCGTGGATGCTCTTGATGACGCACCTCTCGCGCCAGCTGCAGCGCGGCCAGCATGGCGCCAAGGCGCTCGCCGCGCTCGCGTGGCTCCTGGTGCGCGTTGTTGCGGGCGCGGTCCGGCAGGCGACGCTCAAGATGGCGCGCACCGCCTTGAGGCGACAGCCCGGCTTGCAGGCTGCCACGGGCGCAACGACGGCAGTGAAGGAGGGCACCACGCCCGCAACGGCCTGAGTGATCGCGCGCTCGCAGGCGACGACCATGGTGCATGAGCACCAGGGTGTTTACGGATACCGGCGTTGGTAAATATGGCTGTTCTTCGGTGAATACGGCGTTGCGATCGGCTGTACTTCGAGCTTGATGCGGCATGGCTCACGTTCAGCTCGTATGATCACGTGCGGTCCGCGTCGTCGTAGTTAGTAAATAACTGACAGATCGTACCAGCCACGAGCACGACGCGCGATGCTCGAATAACAATATTAAGACTTCCGCCGCCCGGCCCGCGTCGCTTAAAAGGTCGGTTAAAGGCGCATGTATTCATGACCTGCGCAACCACCGACGCTGCATGTGACTACATCTCATCGCGCGTCTTTATTGCGGAGCCCCGCGCGGAGCGCGGGGGGGGGGGCGTCCGAGCGACGCGGGGCGCAGCGACGCGGAGCGAGGGC
>Ga0210245_100835_pt1 | contig 26843 bp, 17 predicted proteins | sample ChrtobMetaP3_4mM_FD_155450 | JGI IMG/M metagenome (GOLD analysis project Ga0210245, IMG submission 155450) | Chrysochromulina tobin associated microbial communities from unialgal haptophyte culture, Seattle, Washington, United States - P3_4mM | ecosystem: Host-associated > Algae > Haptophytes >...
CAGTCCCCGCCGTCACCGCCGCCCCCAACGCCCCCACCGCCCCCACCGCCCCCACCCCCGCGGCGGCAGCCACAATCGGAGGACGCGCAGGCTGCGCAGCGGCCGGCGGCGGGGTGGCAAGGCCTCTTGCGGCTGGTCTGCCTGTGGCGCCGACCCGGAATCCCGCCCCCCCCGCCGCCGCTGTGATGGCCGCCAGCCGCTCGGCGGACGGTCTGGCCCGAGGAGTTGGGCGCGGGGCAGTGGCAGCGCCGGCGCCGGGGCCGCCTGTGTCCGGTGGGGCGTGGCGGGCGGCGGCACCGGCGGCGGCACCGGCGGCGGCACCGGCGGCGGCACCGGCGGCGGCACCGGCGGCGGCATCGGGGGCGGGAATGTGGGGTGGATTTGGCAACGGTAGCGCACCCGGGTCTCGCGGCGTCCCTTCCCTCCTCAGCGGCCAAAGCAGTTCGGCGCCGGCCGTGCCAGGGCCTTCGACGGCCTCGCACGCCGTCCCTGCCACATTGGGCGGCGCCGCAAGCCTCGGTGGCCTCCCACTGCCGGCTGCGGCTGCGCTGCCGTCGACGCTGCTAGGCCGCGGAGGGCGCGGCAGCGGCAGTAGCACCGCTCAGCCCGCTGCCACGGCGGCGCGCTCGGATCCCTACGCCGCTCTCGCGCGAGATCACGGGCGAGATCACGGGCGAGATCACGGGCGAGATCACGGGCGAGATCACGGGCGAGATCTCGCGCGAGATCACGGGCGAGGGCTCGCATCAAAGATCGACTTCGATGCCGTTGATCCCATGCGAGCTCTCGGCCTTGCGCCGCCGCAGCCGTCGGCGGCCTCGTCGCAAGTGCCGCTATCGCGCCTGCCCCCTGCAGGCCTGTGCGACAGCAGCCTCGGCGGCGGTGGCAGAGGCCTCGGCGGCGGCGGCGGCGGCACGCGGCACGACGATCTCGAGGATGGCTTCGAGGCGATGACGCAGCTACTCGCGGAAGACATGATCGGCGACCTTTGGGCCAACCCGATGCCCGATGATCTCTTCCTTCCCTCGTCACTCCCCGTAGAGATGCCTGCTCCGACCGCCCGCCATCACAGCCGCGAGGCCATGGGAGTGTTGCTCGCACGCCCTGAGCTCCCGGGCCTTGCCGCCCTCCATTCGAATCGAGATCCGATTCTCGACCAATCTCGACCGATCTCGAACAATCTCGACTCTCTCCAAAGCGCTCCGGTGGATGAACTCGCCGGCACGCCATTGCCGATGGCGCCCGCGCGTGCCCAGTCGATGCCCGGAACGACGCGTGCTCAATCGATGCCCGCTGGCGCGCTGTCCTCAACCGCTCCCGGCAGCAGCGCGGGGCGTCCACCTGTGTGGCCGGCGGCATCTGGCGCGCCCTTGGCCTCCACCGCCGCCGCCGCTCCGGCTACCACTGCCGCCGCCGCCGTCAGCCGCGGCGCGCCGGGTGGCAGGGGGCCTGGGCTGGGCCTGACATCGTCCGTGCCTCTCGGTGCCCCACGCAACGGCAGCAGCGGCAGCAACGGCAGCAGCGGCAGCAACGGCAGCAGCGCGGCGGCGGCGGCGAGCTCAGCGGCGGTGGCAGTGGGAGGTGTCGCCTCGGCGTCGGGCTCGGCGGCGGCCAGTGGCGGCGGCGCGGCCAAGCGCCCTGACGCGCGCCCCGCCACTGCGCCCGTCGCCGCCACCGGCGGCGCCCGAGACGACGTGAGTGCTCAAGATCCTACCAAGGACTGGCGATGCAAGTGTGGGACGCTCAACAAGGCAGGCACGCACCTGTGCGCGTCGCGATCGTGCCACTGCTATTTCTGCCTCGGATGCGGTGTGCTCGGCCATCAGCAACGCTTCTGCCGTCGCGCGCAGCACTCGAACGCGGGGGTGGGCGCTAGCGGCGCGCCCGCCGGTGCCGCCACCGCGCCCGCCGGTGGCGTCGCCGCCTCGACGTCTTCGTCGAACGCCGCCGCCGCCCCTGCCGTCGCCGCTGCTGCTGCTGCGGCGGCGGCGGCGGCGGCGGCGGCGGCGGCGGCGGCGGCGGCGGCGGCGGCTTCCCAGGCCACGGCGCCGCCCGCAGCTCGCTCGCAGTTGCTCCCCTCGGCAAGTGGTCTCGGAGGCAGCGCGCCGACGCCGACAGCCAGCGGTGCCGCCGCCGATGAGGGCCGGCGGCCGGCACAGAATCCGAAGCAGGACTGGCGGTGCAAGTGCGGTGCTGTCAACAAGGCGGGCAGCTACCAGTGCGGCAAGCGTGGATGCCGCGTCTTCTTTTGCTTGGGCTGCGGCCAGCTCGGCCATCAACAGCGCTTCTGCCGCCAGGGAGGCGCCGCCGTCGTCGCCTCGCCCGCTGCCGTCACGGCGCAAGCGGGCGCCGCGGGTGCCGTTGGCGGCGGCGGCGGCGGCGGCGGCGGCGGCGGGGCCAGCGGCAGCGGCAGCGGCAGCGGTGCCCACCTCAGCGATTACGTCGCTGGAGCGGCGGCACACTGGCAAGGGCAGTCGGCCGCGCCGTCGGCCGGCGGCACGCGCGCTGCCTCAAGCGGCGGGACGGTGGCGGCCGGCACCGGCACGGCTCTTGCAGGGGGCGGCAAGGGCGGTGGCGTGCGCGGTCACCGGCGCGGCGCGGAGGCGCTCGGCTTGTCCGACAATCTCGACAGCTCGGCCAACGACGAGAGCTGTGTCATCTGCATGGACGCCCCTGCACAGATCACCCTCTTCCCTTGCGGCCACAACATCACCTGCGCGGGGTGCACGCAAGCGCTCCTCCAGCTGCGACGGCCGTGCCCGTTCTGCTCGCAGCCGATCAAGGGCACCGACCTCGACCACATGCCTGAAGCATGGCAGCGCAACCGCTAGCGCTACGACATATGAATGCCAACCAAATCGAGATCGTTCGAGGCGCACCGACGGTGAACCTTTGTTGACGGCGGCCATCGTCGGATTCCACCTTTCCACGAGAAAGGAGATAGGTGAATCGTATCCGATCGCGATGCGCGCTCAGGGACTCGCGACTCTCGGCGCTCGCTGGTCGCTGCTCTTGCCACCGCACCACAGGTGAGTAGCGTTCTTTTTTTCGGTTTGACTTGTTCCGTGTCGCGTGTGCGAAAAAGGCACGGCGGGTTCGCGGTCCCCCGTGCGCCGTGTCCGCCTGTGCGTTCGCTGTGTGGACGTTAGTGGCGTGGCGCTCCCCGTGCGGTGCCCGCGCCCCCGGGGGCCCGGCCGGCGCCGGCGGGGCGCGCGGCCGCAGGTCCTTTTCGTCGGCTGTTTTTCCTCAGGGATACCTCAGGGACTATAGACTAACACTAGACGAACCACGCTTCATTCAGAGACGTTCCGCCCGCCGAGAGCGGAGGGCGGGGCGGGGAGACGCCCGACGCCGTTCGCGTCCCGGATCCGCTCCTGCGCTGGCGTGCGCGTCATCTCCTAAGAGCGACCTCGCGCTTGCTGACGGTTCTTGTGTACGATATTGCAACGATCGCTGCGACCGTTTCAAGATCTTGATGATCGTTGCAACAGCTTGCGAACGTAGCAGGCGCTTGCGGATGTTGTCGGGCCTGATGCTGTCGATGTCACGCGAGCCCTGGAGCATTGGTTTCTGCTGAATGTACATGAATGTACTTGAATGGATGAGATTGCTCGCAATCGGGAGGGCAAGCCGCTTTGATAAGAAGAAGTAGAGGAGGAATTTAAGGGGGGCATCCGCGCGGATGCCCAGCGTATCCTGAATCGTGAGCCCGAAGCACTGCACCCAGGCCGGCAGCGCGCCAAGCGTTTCGAGAATGCGCATCGAGTAGATCACGTAGGCGATCACGGCCCTGAGCGCGTTTATTACGAGGCATCGAGCAGCGGTTGCCATCGCCATCGCCATCAGCATCTCGTCGAACTCGTGTAAGTCAATCAGCCCCGACCCGTCCTTGTCCAGCATGTGGAACATGATTTGCACATCAATCCTTTCGGGCGGCTTTACATAAAGCCAGCTGGGAAGCCGATGATGGAGCTCAAGGACGGCTATGTACAACTCGTTCTCATCGACAGTATCCGTGTTGTCTGTGTCGATCGCGCGGAAGTATCCCGTTGAGAACTTCTTCCAGCGCTCCTTGTAACTGCGGCATAGATCTATGCCAATGGCAATGAGGACGATGGTCAGGGCGCAGGTGGCCACACGAACCGTGATCTCATCAGCGAGTGTGGCTCCGCATTGACGCACGCGCTCCTCACTGACGCACGCGCTCAACACCTCAGAGCCGCAGAGCGGCTCGCCGAAAGCCGCACAAGTTGCCGTACATCTCATCGGCGTTTCCCTTACGGAGTCGAACTTATCCTTCACCGGTAAAAAGACACCGGGGGGAGCCGGGACACACACGGGACACACGGGACACGCGGAAGCACAAAGGCACACAGACCAATCTCACAACCAACCAGACCCACCGACAACAAACAACCCGCACGTCAGCGCGACAACCGAAGCCGCGGCCGACTCAACAGCCGCACGCCCGAAGCCGACCGCTCCCCGCGGCCGACTCAGAAGAGGCCGCCCCCAGCAAACCCGACCCTGCCTCCGCCCGCTCCCAGAGCGCCTCCCCGCGCCTGCTCAAAGGCGGTCGGCGAAATGAAGGCGCGTGCGGCAGTCAGATCACCGGTAAAAAGACACCGGGGGGAGCCGGGACAAGCACGGGACACACGGGACACGCGGGCGCCCCCGGTAGCCGGGACACACACGGGACACACGGAACACGCGAGCGCGCGCACCCGGTCTGTCGAGTAAACACCTCTCTTTCCCCACAGCACGCTGTTTGACGCTCGTGCAATGCCGCTTCATGATCACTTGTCTCTTCACACTCGAGGTACTTTGTATGCTGGGCTTTCCCAGGAAAATAGGGACAGCAAGAGAGCGCTTCACAGACTTCACACAGTTTTCATGCAATCCCGCGGCGATGCCCCAAGCATAGGCGAGGCGTCGGCTGTGAGGTTCATGAACCTCACAGCTGCGCAGTTGCGGCGATGGCAGATTGCTCGATTGCCGTCGTCGCCGAACGCAACCATCACTGGCGGCGGGCTGAGCGCCACCGTCTTTCTGCCCGACGCCCATCGCGGATACTACCGCAGCTCGCGATTTGATTGGGGATCCATGGTTGGCCACATCGTCCTCGACGTGCCCAACAGTGGTGGCAACAAGACCGTGACCCTCTGCACCTCCGTGCGCCCACGACCGCATCGACCGCTCGCCACAGATCACGTCATTGGCCTTGCCTCCGAATTTGGTTGCGGCGTGCACGGCGCCTTTTGTCGCGTTAGTGGCGAGCCAGTTGCCAGCAATGGCGTGTTCGGTTACGGCAACGCAGGGCCGGGTGGCACGTTCCTGAAGCTGGGCGTCGGAAGACTCGTGCGACCCGCAAAGCCGCGGACGGACGGGTTTGCATACAACTTTACGTGGCCGTACGAATTCCCCGAGGCGCCGCCGCGCTGGCGCGTGCAGCGGCTGGAAAATGGCACAGGCGTAGTGCTGCAGCATGCGGTCGAGCACGCACGTTGGGGCTTGACCACGAGGCGAAAAGTCTCGGCGTGTGGTCAGCCGGGCAAATGGCCAGCCTTGTGCGTCGATCTACGCCTCACCAACACCGGCCAGACGGCGCTACGCATGCCATACGCGAGCGGGCACGGATTCAATATGCTGCGCGGACCGGCTACCGGGCCGGGATTTGCGGTCTCCTTTTGGGTGCCTGGCAGCGCAACGTTCCAGGACCACGCCGTGCCTACCAACGCAACGGCATCACGGGCGGCACGGGTGAAGCCTGTTGCGCCCGCCATGGCGCCTGCTGCTTGGGCCACTCCAATGGCGCGCATCGCCGACATGCTCTTACGCCCTGCAGGTCACCTTGGACTCTCGCGCATCCGCGTCAACCGCCGTCTTGGCGAGAACGAGGTAGCATCAGCCAACTTCCATGTGAACCACACCTGGGACGGCCGTTTTACAGTCGTGCTGCCGGCGGCTCAGGGATGGAACCTGGTGGTGCTCCACACACTGTGGCGCGATGAGGCAGCACGGCGCAGCGGCTGGTTTGGCTTCAACGTGCGCATCTCACGCCGCGCCGTGGCACCACGCCCCTATCTCCTCTTCGACCTGGATCCGGGGCAGGCAGTCGAAGTGGCACATCGATACGAATTTGTGTGGCGCCGGTCCTAATTTGTGTGGCGCCGGTCCTAGGCGGATTAACGTCTGACGGCCCCGTCGTCCCACGGTCTAAGTGCTACGAACGACAGCGCGTCGCGATACTTTGCCTCTGGCGACGCCACGCGAAGTACACGCGGAGAGCGGCGCGTCTCGTCGCTAAGGTCTAACGCCAACGCGCCACGGGGGCCGGGCCGCCGCAGCCGCCGCGCACCCGCGGGGCGGCAGCGCACGGCGAGCCCACGCGAGATCGTCTCATACAGAATCATAATACGCGACCAGATCGCGATCTCGCGAACCCCGAACGAACTCCCCGACGGCCGCGCGAAATTTTTTCACAGGAGAGATCCGATTGGTGTTGCGGCCGGGTAGAGACGAGTAGAGTGTCTGCGTAAAGTTGTTGAGGAATTCCTGTCTGAAGAACTCTTTCTGTTGCGCAATGGTTCTAAAATTACAGGGCCCGCGCGGGCCGGTTCCGAAAAGGAACACGCACCACAGTTGTCGGCACGCCGCCCCCGGGAGCGCGTGCGAGCCGTGACCGTCCCGCCGCGGCACGGCAGCCTGGCGAGCCCGATATGTCAGCGGGGATCCACACATCCGGCCCCGCCCTTTTCGGACACACGCGCATCGGGACAGCTCAACACGATCCTCGCGCAGACGCCACACCCACATGCACCGACGCACGCCACACGCAACATGCCTCACCCTCATGTCGATTGCTCACAGTATGAGGCATCTCGTCGCATGTACGTCGCATGCAAACGAGTTCCATGACGCCACACGCTCCGCCTGTCGCCCAAAGACGCTCATGCTATTCCTCTGGCGGTGGCTCCTCCTCTGCTGCAGGCTCCTCCTCGGCAGCCGCCTCCTCCTCAGCCGCTGCCGCTGCCGCTGCCGCCTCTGCCTCGGCCGTCGCTGCCGCCTCCGCCTCGGCCGCCGCGGCAGCCTCCGCCTCGGCCGCCGCCGCAGCCTCCGCCTCGGCAGCGGCCGCCGCCTCCGCCTCAGCGGCCGCGGCCGCCTCCGCCTCCGCAGCGGCCGCCGCCTCCGCCTCCGCAGCGGCCGCCGCCTCCGCCTCCGCCGCGGCCGCCGCCTCCGCCTCGGCGGCCGCGGCCGCCTCCGCCACCGCCGCCGCCGCCGCCTCCGCCTCAGCCACCGCCGCCGCCTCCGCCTCAGCCGCCGCCTCCGCCTCAGCCGCGGCCGCCGCCTCCGCCTCGGCCGCCGCCTCCGCCTCAGCCGCGGCCGTCGCCTCCGCCTCGGCGGCCGCGGCCGCCTCCGCCTCCGCCGCGGCGGCCGCCTCCGCCTCCGCCTCGGCGGCCGCCGCCGCCTCCGCCTCGGCGGCCGCGGCCGCCTCCGCCTCCGCCGCCGCCGCAGCCTCTGCCTCAGCGGCCGCGGCTGCCTCCGCCTCGGCCGCGGCCGCCGCCTCCGCCTCAGCGGCCGCGGCTGCCTCCGCCTCAGCCTCCGCCGCGGCCGCAGCCTCCGCCTCAGCGGCCGCGGCTGCCTCCGCCTCAGCCTCCGCCGCGGCCGCCGCCTCCGCCTCAGCGGCCGCGGCCTCCGCCTCCGCCTCCGCCGCGGCCGCCGCCTCGGCGGTCGCGGCCGCCTCCGCCTCCGCCGCGGCCGCCGCCTCCGCCTCGGCCGCCGCCGCCGCCTCCGCCTCAGCGGCCGCGGCTGCCTCCGTCTCATCCGAGGCCGCCGCCTCCGCCTCAGCAGCCGCCGCCTCCGCTTCAGCCGCGGCCGCCGCCTCCGCCTCCGCCGCAGCCGCCGCCTCTGCCTCGGCCGCCGCCGCCGCCGCCGCCTCGGCGGCCGCGGCTGCCTCCGCCTCGGCCGCAGCCGCCGCCTCCGCCTCGGCCGCCGCCGCCGCCTCCGCCTCGGCCGCCGCCGCAGCCTCCGCCTCAGCGGCCGCGGCTGCCTCCGCCTCGGCCGCGGCCGCCGCCTCCGCCTCAGCGGCCGCGGCTGCCTCCGCCTCAGCCGCGGCCGCCGCCGCTGCCTCCTCCTCAGCTGCGGCGGCCGCCGCCGCCGCCGCCGCCGCTGCCGCCGCTGCCGCCGCCGCTTCGTCGGCCGATTCCTCCGCAATTGGCTCGGGCAGGTCGATCTGGGACGGGGGCAAATCAGTGCTGGTCCTTCGTTGGCTGGGCGGGCCCTGCGAGAACATGGCGTTCAGCTCCTGAACCTCCTGCACCTCCTCTTGCGCAGGCGAACCTGGAGATTGTTCTGGAGATTGTTCGCTTTCATCGTCCTCCAGTGGGACCATGACCAGGAAGGACTTGCCGGGTTTGATTCCCGCCGGCACCGCCACGTCGAACTCCTTCCCGCCCGGTGTCTTGCCCTTGATCACCTGGCCCGGCAGCGCGCCCTTTGGCACCGTGACCGACACGCGAGCTGCCTCGCGCTTCGGCTTATCACCCACCGAGGAAGCCTCGGGCACGGTGACGGCGAAGGACTTGCCCACCTTTGCGTCGCTGGGCACCTCCACTTCCACCTCGCCGCCTCGCGGCGTCATCAGCCTCAGCATGTCGCCCGGTGCGACGCCCTCGGGCACGGTGAAGTGCATCTTGCGCTCTTTGCTGCCGCTCTTCGCGCCCTTTTTCCCCTTTTTGTCCCGGTTCGAATCTTGGCCGCCTCCCGCAGGGGCCACGACGCCCTTGCGCGGCGGGGCGACCGCCTTCGGAGCCATGGGGCTGATGGCACCCTCGATGAAGGTCAGCCTCGCCCCTGAGCCCTCTTCTGATTTCGCAGGCCTCTTCTGAAATGCCAAACTTGAAATCCCAAATTACTTGTTCGACAGTTTCGACAGGACGAATACAACCTCGGTACAAAAACACCGGGGGGTGCCGGGACACACACCTCGGTACATTTTGCAATGGCAAATTCTCAGAAATACTTCCACTCTCCGAAACACGTACCCAGCAATAAGCCACAACAGCACAACTAGCCCGGGCAGTGGCTTCACCCTCTGCTTGCTGAGCTCGACCTACTCCTGCTGTAGCCGCTCCTGTAATTCACACTGCTGTGTGCCTCTGCCGCTGCGTCACGTCGCCCCTCCTCCGGCGCAGCTGGCTCTGCCCTGCCGTCGGCACCTCGATCGCCCGCGTGCGTGGGATCCTTGGAGCGCCGTGACGAGCGCCGCTTCGCTCTGCGGCCCTCGGCGCGTGCCTCACGCCTCTGCTGGCGGCGCTCGCGCCGCTCGATACGGCGCTGCTTTCGGCTTGGCTCGATGCTGCCGCCGTCGTTGCGCTCGTAGGCCTCCGACTCGTCGTCCGCCGATGACGACGAGCGTTTCCGCTTGTGGCGGCGGTGCTTGCGATGGCTGCTGTGGCTGCTGTGGCTGCGCTCACCGTCCTTGTTGTGACTCCGGCTCCCACCTCCCGCAAGAGCAGCAATCACCCGTCCCAAGGCCGCTGCCCTCAACGACGCGTCCGCCCGCGCCGACGCGTCGTTGGCGCCGTATTGAGCGCCCGTTGCGCCGACCGCGGCGCTCGCGTTCTGAGTCCACACCGCCTGCCCTGAGGCCGCCCCGGACGTCGACGTAGTCGAGTCGCGACGCGATCCGCTCAGAACCCGAAGCGGCAAGGGCGGCGGCGGCAGGGGCGGCGGCGGCAGGGGCGGCGGCGGCAGGGGCGGCAGCGGCGGCGGCGGCGGCGGCGGCGGCGGCGGCGGCGGCGGCGGTTGATGCTGCGGCTGCAGCAGCGGCGGTTGCTGGGCCGCACCGGCGAGCGCCCGTGGTGAACGCGGAGGCTCGCGCTGCCGCAGCATGGATCTAGTCGCCTCGAGATAATGCGCAGCATTCGGATGCGCGGGCATGTGGCGCAGGCCACATTCAAAGTCGCGGATGGCTTCATGAAACCGTCCGGCGTTGGCGTGCGCGGCGCCGCGCGCCACGTAGGCATCAGCGTGCGTGCTGTCGAGCGCGAGGGCATGTTCGTACGCCGCGAGTGCTTCGCGCAGGCGCCCCGCCTTGGCATGGGCAATCCCAAGCGCCACTGTCTCACTCGCCCAATGAGCGTTCTGTGCCTCGCGAACTGCCACGTACGCGCCCGCGCGCGCCACCGCCGCGGCGGAGCCCACCGGCAGAGCGCTCAGCAGCGGCGGAAGCCCGATCGCCTTCAGCATCCGTTGCGGGGCGCGTGGGTCGTGATAGCACCGCTGTTGCTGTAGCGCCTCCTCGAGCGTGGGTGCCCAACACGACGCGTGCGACGCCGCCGCCGCCAAGGCCGCCGACAAAGCGGCCGAGGACGACGCGTCCGACAATGCGGCCGACGACGGTGCGGGCTCCCCTCTTGCCGTCCACCCTCCTGGTGCTGCTGCTGTCGCCGCTGCTGCTGCCGCTGCTGCCGCCTCGCTCGCCAAAGTTGATGCCAATTTAGCCAGGGTGCGGCCGACCGCACCGCCATCGGCGAGAGCGACTCTACCTTTGGCACTGTCACCGCTCGGCCTCTCGAGCAGCCCCAGTAGCGCCCGCGCGCCGTTCTCGTCGTCGTCCTGCAGTACATCGGACTGCCGAAGCGACAGGGCGACTCGTCCATTTGAGGCCGACACAACGACAGCCACGAGCGTCGCACCCTCCACCGCCCACGAAGGCAGCCTCACGGTTCCGTCGGCGCCGCCGAAGACGACCTCGCAGTCCGGCCTCGCGCGCGTGCCGTGCAGTACTGCGACCAAAGGAGGCGACGCTGCCGCGACTGACGTCGGCGCAGTTTGCGCTGGCCGAGTGCCCTCGGCCCAAACGCCCAGCACATGCACAAGAGCACTGCCACCGCGAACTTGAGCGATGCGCCCAAGGGTCATCGCCTGCGGAGCAAGGACACCTGCTGCGGCACCACTTGCTTGCGTCTGAGCAAGCAGTGCATGCAGAGACGGCGGAGAGCTGAAACCAGTCCACGGCCCCGTGGGCGCTGCCGTGCAGTGGCCGCGCAATCGTGACACCAGAATCCGTAACGCTTCAGCGGTTGGAGGAATGGGGGGAAATGTCGGGTCATTGCGCAGCAAACAACCGAGCCGCTCGGCGACGGAGGCGGCGACCACGCGGTCTGTGTCGGCCATGCAGATGTGTGTGCTGCGCAATCGTGAATCACATGCGTGCTGTGTGTTGTGACCCTGTGAATGGGATTATTTGTACTCACTGGGTTGGGAGTATACCATAGTGATTCTATGAGTTATGTCATGGTTGATGGTATAACATCCTGGCGGTTATGTCACTTGCATACCTATAACATCCTGGGGTTAGACATACCATCCTGGGTTTGTTTATACCACCCCCACCACCCAGGATGCTCTCGCCGCCAGCTGACAGCTCTCTGTGGCCGCTCGGCTACGGGCTCTGCTGCGAAGCTGGGGGAGGCTCTCGACTTGCTGGCGGCTCGGGAAAGTGATCCACCACCGTGCCTGGTGTCGCACTGTCCGGCGGGCTATCCCTCCTCGCCGCTACCTTCCGCTTCGCAGCGCGCCCCCGAATCAACTTCTGGATGTACACGGCCGCGCGCCGCTCGCGTTCGGCCTCCGTGAGGCCCGAATATTTGGTTGACTCAAACCAATCCTTGAAATCGTCGTATCTGAGCCTGTAGCCGTCGGCAATATGGTCAAAGACAAGCGTAGTCAGCTCGGGCGTGAATTCGAGGCCGTAGCGCGCAATTCCTTCGTGCACCTCGCGCCGCGTGAGTAGCAGGTCGCCCGATTGGTCCCACGACTGGAACACCTCGAGCGCGCGTAGGCCCTGCATTCGCATCCAGCTGCGCAGCATGGCCAGCGCCTGGCTGACATCCTCGGAAATGCGCACGGCCGCGTCCTTCGGGTCGTAAAAGGTTTTCGTCTTGGCCCTTTGATCAATCCGGCTGAGCGCCGCCACGATCGCAAAGCCAGCATCCGCATCAATCTGCGGAAACAGAGCTTCGTTACTTCTGCCGCTGTTGGGTCCCTTTTGAGGCTTCTTCTTCGCGAGAATGCTGCTCTTTTTCCTGCTGCTGATGCTACTAATCGGCCGCTGAGCGATCTGTGAGGCAACCTCAAAAAAGGGCTTGGACTCGCCCTGTATCGCCTTGTCCTGCAAGGCGGCTGTCACTTGCGCAATCTTGATCGCCGTTCCGTCTTTCACGGTGTCGCAGTTCTCGAGGAGCTCTTTTGTGATCGCCGCGAAGCCGAGCGCGGTCGTCACCTTCTCCAGTTCAACGATGTCCAGTTCGTCGTCCTTGTTTGTGTCCCAGATGGAGAGGAAGGCAAGCAAGTTGGGCGCCTCGCTGTCCGCGGCCTTGAGCGCCTCGCGCAGCGAGAAGCCGAAGAACTCGGTCATCGAGACCTCGCCGCTGTGGTTGGCGTCGATAAGATGGAACCAGTCTTTCATCATTTCGCGGCTTGGCATCGGCTCGGCTTGCACTGGGGTAGTAGCTCGATCATGACGATCGGCCATCACGTGCGCCCGGCGCTGCAGCGCGTTCTGAAGCTTGACGAGATCGCAGAATTCCTCAAAGTTGAGTTGTCCATCGCCGTCGGTATCTGCTCAACAGCACAACAGAATGGTGGTCAGGAAAAGAGGATGTGAGCGTAGGCGCAGGTGGACCACCTTCCCATCGTGCGTCTGCTTCAGCAGGCGCAGACAATCCGACCGCGAGCGCGCACCAGCCTTTTGGAAGATGCGGGCCGACTCGCGCATGAGCTTCTTGACAGACTCGAGCTTGCGTTGCCGGGCACGCTCGGCTGCATCAACGTTTTGTTCCGGAAGGAAGCTCAAGTACTTTGATTTTACTTTGATCTTCTTCTTAAGGTGGAGCTGATAGTCGGCTCCGCCCCAAATGGTGAGATGGTCTCGACGATAGAATTTGGGGTCGTCGTAGCGCGAGCGCAAAACCTCGGCATCCACGCGGTGCAAAAGCATTGGCAAGCTCGCCGAAGCATGCATGCTGCCCACGCTGCTCGCACTGAAACCGCTCATGCTGCTCATGTTACCCAAGGAAGTGGACTCGAGCAGAGGCGGGAGCGTCATCCTCGGAGAGCGCGGCATGCGCCGCTCGGGGTTGAGCAATTGGAGCTTGTACGGAATCTTGCGCACCGGCCTTGCAAGCGTGGCGAGCCCACGGGGTTGTTTTGAATAGGGCACGGGCATGCCATCCGAATCGATCATGTGTGTTGGGCGTGGGCCTGGGTGCTTGTCAAGTGCGATGTCAATGAAACGCCACACAACGCTCTTTGCGGCGACGAAAGTCAGCGCCGCGTCGTATTGGCGATAACCGCCCAGCACGGCGCATCGGAAATGTGTTGGGGGACCCTCTCATAACTACGACGTACTGGGCAACGTATAGGCATCGTACAGTTCGATTCTACGAACGGAAGCCACTGTGCACGGCGCACGACTCTCCGGCTTCAGAGCGCGTCCTTCATCCAGTCTCCTATTACTTTCAAGCGGCTCGAGGCACCTTCGGTAACAAACCAGCGGCGCTTGACGTCGGGGGGCGCGGGTAGCAGAGAAGCGAGCCACCACGAAAGCTGGGTGTCCGAGTGCATGGGCGGCGAGCCCGCCGCCTCATCAAGCTCTCGTAGCGACCATCCCTGACGCTGCGCCGCCTGCTCCAGCTGCGCGACCAGAGCAGGTCCGAGACGACGCGTGTCTGCCCCTTCGTCCTCAGCCGTCTCACGGGGCATTGGCGATGGTGGGTGGGCGGCGCCAAGGGCGGCGGCGGCGGCGGCGGCGGCCTCGTCAGCGCCCCCGAGCCATCTGCTCGGTGTCACCAGCCACAGCCCAAACGAAGCGGGCAGCACTGCCGCCTCCTTGAAGTCGAAACGGCGCAGCCCACGCACTCGGATGCGTAGGCGACCGTCAGGCAGCAGCGTATGCTCTTCCAAGGCAGCAAGCGTCGCCAGCCCAAGAGGCGCCTCCACCTGCTCCTCCAACTCCTTCCCCTTCAACTCTGCCTCCGCCTCTGTCGGCACACGCGTCGTCGGGGGCGGAGGCGAGGGGCTCATGGGGCCAATTGCGAAGGGGGCGCCGCTCGTCGCGAGGCGGCCGAACAAGAGCCGGTAGCGGGGCTCAAAGATGTAGAACTCAGCGGTTGCCGTCGGGAAGACGAAGGTGCCGAGCACCGCGAGCGGGATGCTTGTCGGTTGCTCGGAGGTGGCGGTGGCGGTGGGGGTGGCGCCTGGGGGGGCGGCGGCGACGGTACGCAGCACTGCTTGCGTGATGGCGGCTAGTTGGCCTCCGTGCGTCGCGCGGCTGCCGTCCTGCTGCACAATTATCGGTGACGGCGAGGGAAGCGGCGAGGGAAGCGGCGGCGAGGCGAGCGGCAAGGCGGGAGACGGCGAGGCGGGCGGCGGATGGCCAGCGGCGAGGGCTCGGAACAGTACGGTCACGCTTGCGTGGGAGTGTGGCCAAGTGCGCTGGATCCGCTGACCGGGCGGCGGCGGCAGAGGCGCCACCTGCAGAGGTGACGACGTCGTCAGCATCGGCAAAAAGGAGTTCGATCTACCTGGCGAGCTCGCAGAGGCCAGACCCGCAAGCAACGCCGCTTCCTCAGCCGCAGCGCCGGCGCCTTCTGCATACCCAAAGCCCGTCGCCCAACGCTCCTCCGCACTGAACATGAGCGCCCCAATCGGTGGAGGCGCACCCGCGGCCGCGGCTAGGTACGCGTAGCGTGCGGAGCACACGAGAAGATCTTCGTCAGCGAGCGCCGCATCGACCTCGAGGAGCTCAAGACTCGAACCTTCGCCCAAGGCCATTGGTGGACACGTGGATGGGTCGAAGCACAGTCGGCCATCCGCGTCCGACCCTGCGGCGCTGAGGGCGAGCTGCGCGTCCAGTGAGCCAAGTACGACAGGCGGCGGCGGCGCGAGCGGCACATCAAGAAGCGGCTTGGTAGCGTTGGCAGCGGCGGCGGCGGCGGCGGCGGTGGCGGCGGCGGCGGCAGCAGCCGCTGCGGCGCCGGGGGCGGCTATGGGCGTAGTGCCGAGAAGCAGGCGTCGCCCACGCATGCCGTCAAGTTCCTTGACGCGCTCGAGAAGGTCCGTCGCCGGCAGCCCCCCGAGCTCAAAGAGCCTCCCCTCTAGAGGGGAGGAGCGCGTGATTGGCACGGCGGCCCGGCGGGCTGCCCCGTGCGAGATGATCACATCAAATGTGAGGTCTGTCGAGGTGAGCAATATACCTGCGCAGCCAGAAGAATGGGCTCCGCCGCCGCCGAGCAGCCAGCTGCCCAACATGCCGCCCGCGCCCACTTTCACACCCGAAGGGAACAGTGCGTCGAGCACGGCGACGTGTGCGTTGAGGGGGAAATTGCGTGCGGCGAGCAGCAGGGCGTGCGTGGGCGGCGCATCTGGACGCAGCGCACGCTCGAGGTCCACAAACTCGGGCACCGTCGGCTCGAGCACGTGGAAGCTCTGTGCTGTCGAGCCGACGGGCAGAGCAGCCGCCAAGATGGTGGTGAGCGGTGGCTCCGCCTTGCGCGGAGCGTCGACGCGCCCGAGCAACGCCGCGCACGGGCACAACGCTTTCGCCAGCGAGGCCGCCTCCGTAGCCGACGTCATCGCCGAAGAAAAGAGCACAACGAGCTGTGGTGGTGTGGGTAGCTGAGTTGCAGCCTGCGCATAAGCTTCCGCGGCAGCCGAGCGCAAGTCCGCAGCTTGCGAGCTGCCGACTGCAAATGCAGGCATTATGGTGCTGGAGGCGTGGCGGGTTTGTGCTCGCGCAACGATGGCGGTGCTCCGCATCGCTTGGTAGTAGGAGGCGCGCATGCCACCAAGCCCGACAGGACGCTCTTTTACCGGTACGCGCGTCAACCTCGTGAAGGGGTCCCGGTTGGCCGCCGAGGTGGGGGTGGGTGGTATGACTGATTCGGAAGCCACCTCGAGACTCGAGAGACGTTTCAACTTTCACGAGATTCCGCACGCTCACGCAAAGTGAGCGTACAGACCTGAGGTAGCTCAAGCATGCCAAGGATACCGTACAAACTGAAGGAAAAGGTCCAGTTGGACGTCGCGACCAAGGCAGAGGCGCAGGCGTTGTTGGCCATTCTCGAGAAGGACGCTGGCGAGATCGCGGTGCGCCCGATAAATGCATGATGCGCGACTTTATGCGCTGACACAGTCACACATTGTGCACGCTTCTCGTAGGCCTGGATAGAGGACGTGGACCCTAAGGACATCGAGGCGCACGCCTCAGATGATGAAAAGGTAAGCTGTTCCTGCGCGGCCAGTTCTCTTACCTCTCGCGCTGACGGCTGGCATCTGCGTCGCCGCGCAGGACGAGTCAGAGGACCACCAAGAGGAGCAACTCTCTGACTCAGAGGACGAGAAGAAGGCCAGCCAGGTGGAGTGGCCCTCCGATGACAAGGCCGCTCGCCTCACTCAAACATGGAGGGCAAAGAAGGCCAAGTACCAAAAGTATGCCAGCAAGGGCAAGGTGGAGAAGCTCGAGCGGGCGCTCGCACGGCAGCAGGCGAAGCTGCAGCAGGCGATCGACAACGGCAAGCCCAAGATTTTCACAGAGCACAAGAAGGCTAAGTGTGACTTCACCACGACCATGCTCAGGACTGCGATGCTCGTCCGGAACCTCAAAACGGCGGGTCTGATGAGGAGAGAGAGAGTGAAGGTCGTTTCCGCGCTCCCACAGTTTGCAGAGGCGCGTGCAGCGGCGTATGCAGCAGCTTACGGGGTACCCTATGCAGGAGCTCGGCGGGCAGAGACACCGCCGCCGGCTGAGGCTCCGGCAGATGCGCCGGCAGACGCGCCAGCCGCTGCATGAGGTGAGCCCACTAACACTTTCCTATTCCTTCAATCGTTTCAAAAAATCGAAAGCGTCTCTGTGAGCACTTTTTCAGGTTTATGTCGGAGTCACTAGACGCCCTCACGTCACACGAGGAGCTGACGCTCGTCGATGCTGATGTTGAGGCGGCAGACTTCGCGAGAAGTAGCTTCCCGGACGCGACTATGATTGACGAATACGGACTCACCGCCGAAGCATCGGACACACACCACCTCGTGCCGGAGCGTCTCGTGAGAGTGGCGCAGCTTCTCAAGGAGATTGACGACCGCGACGATGCCAGCACGGTACACAACCTCGGGCTCATGAAGCTGCCGCAGATCACCGGGCAGATACGCGACGTCGAGCAGCGCGCACTCGAGCTCGCGCGCGATGAGGGCCGCGAGGAGTTCCGCACCAAGGCACTCGCCCACAACCTGATCCACCTCACACCGCCAGTCAAGATCGCGACCAGGCTCGAGGAGGTGGCTATCGTGCCGACACCGGCAGCGCATGTACTGCACGGGCGGGTGGGCGGTGCTGACGGCAGCAGCGATGATGACGCCGATGACAATGGCGATGGCAATGAAGCTTTCCCGTCCATCTCATTCGCAATGCCAGCACCCACGGCGACCGCTGCGCTTGCAACCAGCACGCCCGCGGTGTTTGCGCCCGCCGCGCACACCTCGGCAGCATCAGCCGCGGCAACCACCAGTGCTGCTGCCGCCACTGCCGCCGCCTCTGCCGCCGCCTCCACACTCGCTTGGAGCCATCTTGGCAGCTCCGTCGCCACCGCTGCTCCATCGGCCGCCGCAGCACCCGGCACGAGCGGCAGCGCGGCTGTGGACGTCCACATCGCTGGGTCTGCTGCCGCTGCTGTCGCTGTTGCCGCTGCCTCATCCTCCGCCGCCTCTCCGGTCTCATCCTCCGCCTTCGCCTCCTCCGGCGCCTTTTCGTTTACTCACCTACTCACCAACGGAACCTTCTCCTCTCTTGCCTCCACTCTGGCCAACGGCGCCCAAGTGAACACCCTCGCGCTCACGCCCGGCAGGCCGCGATCCACCGCCCTGCACAGAGACGGCGGCGGCGGTGGCGGCGGCGGCGGCGGCGGCATCAGCAGTAGCGTCACCTCACGAGATCTGCTGCCGTTCGCCGTACAGCCCGCGCCCAGCGCATCTGACCCTCGCCCAGGCGCCAGCAGCGGTGGCTCTGCGATCAAGCGTGCCGCCGCCGACACTCCCTCCGCTGAGGCCTCGCCGCCAGCCAAGCGACCGGCGACTGGTTTAGGCGGCGCCAGCCCCGGGGGCACGGTGAGCAGCCCCGGCATTGGTGTCGCTGGCGCCGTGGGCGCCAGTGGAGGTCGCTCTGTCTTCAACCTGCGCGTCGTACCCAAGGCGTGCCTTCCCTCGCAAGCGGCCACCTCCTCCACTACCACCATCACCATGCAATCCAATGGCCTGTCTGAAGTCAAGTCAACTCGTTCAGTAGAGCCCAGCGGGTGACGTAGGGTTCATACGTACTAGTGCTGTGAGGAGGAAACCCAATTCATTATTCGACGCGTCATACTGAGCGTATCCGCGTTGCCGGAACGAACCCGATGGTCCTGAAATTGTTAACGAAACGCGTCGTGTTGAACACGTGGTTCTATGCCTTCGGAACTGTGCGATGCGGTGCCAGCCTTCGCGACACCACTCCCGCACTTCAGCCTGCAATGTGGCTCCTCGTGGGAGGTGGACCTTCGCTCAGACGCAGACTGCAACACGCCCGGCCTCGAGCGCTGCCACCCACGGTACACGCTCGGCTGGCGGCACCGGGAGGTCCAGCTCTGGCGGCCCGGGCTGCCGCTTCCAAAGGCGGAGCACGCGAAATGGCCCGAGTACATCCATGCGTACTGCGACGTGTGGCATCGGGGACGCATCGAGCAGGTTGTCGCCGCGCCCGTCGAGCGCGAGGACGTGCGTGAGCGAGCGCGCCGCCAGCGCACCAGCTCAAGCGGCGCCACCAGCAGCCAGCACGTCGTGATCCTCGTGCTCCGTGGCCTGCCCCTGACGCGCTCCAGCCTACCTCTTACCACGCGCACAATGGCACGATTTCGCCAGAGCGGCCGCTTCACGAGTGCCACGTACTCGCGCCACGTGCCCGCGAGCGCCAGCGGAGAGTCCACACTCCAAGCACTCATCTACGGCACCACCCAGCGTCCATTGCCTGCTTGGGCGGCCAAGCGCTCGTTATGGAGGGCGTACGAGCGCTGGGGCTACGTGCGCGCCTTTGGCGAGGCGCGCTGCGTCAGCGGCGCCAGCCGCGCCACCGGCCACGCGCTTGAGGGCGATCCGCCGACTGACCATTCGCTCTTGGAGCCGGCATGCAGCCTGGACGAGCAGCTCGCGGTCGCGCTGCAGCGGGTGGCAGATGGCGAGGCGAGGCGAGGAGCCGATGGGCATGGGTGGCGGAACCCTCGCAATGCAACCGTTCGCTGCGAGGGTGCCTCCGATGGCAGCGGCGGCGTTCGCGGCAGCGGCGGCGTTCGCGGCAGTGGAGTGAAGACTCTCCTGGAGTACATGGCAGCGTTCCTAGGCCAGACGCTCTATCGCGGGCTGCCCAAGCTCGCGCTCATCGTGCTGCCAGGCTCTCCGGACGCCACGCGTCTCGACGCCGCGCTCGCCAACTTTGTGGACGTGGTGCTCACGACGGCGCCGCACACGGCGCTTCTTCTGCTCGCAGACGTGCCGTCGCCTCCGCCCGCCGCCTCCGCCTCCTCCTCCGCCTCCGCCTCCGCCTCCGCCTCCGCCTCCGCCTCTTCTCCCCTTGTCCGCATTCTGTGGCCAATCCCAAACGTCACCCTTGCATCGGCGACTGCCAACGCCGCCGCCGCCGCCACCGCCGCCACCGCAACCGGCGCGCGCTCTGCGCTCGACCGAACGCCGCGTTGGCGAGCGCCGGCTGCCTGCCCGTGCAGCGGCTACAGAAATGTGCACGGCTACGGCGCGAGATGCCATAATTGGGAGGGTCCGAAGCAGACTCCGTGGTGCTACGTGGCGCGTAACTGCTCCTCGCCGGGCGTGCGACGTGGCTCCTTTGGCGAAGGTCACCTCGAGTGTGAATGGTATGATGGGACGTCGTCGGCGGCGGACGGATTGGAAAGCGACCGGATCGCGGTTGATGCGGCCACTGCGGCCGCATTTGGGGCCGCGGGCTCGGCACTTCGAAGCAACGGTGCGGCTGCCTTCACATCAACATACGACCTCCATGCTACACTGCTGCAGCTACCGGTGCTGCCTCTCGTCTCACGGCTGCCTAACGCTACCCTACCCGCAACTTGCGGCGCTGGCCGCGCCGCCGCCGCCGCCGCCAGTGTCTCCGCCGGTGGCGCTGCTGCTGCGGGCCGGCTGCGCGTCCGTGCCATCGGCGGATGCTCCTTGCTGCAACCTCTGCCCATGGACCGCACGTGCGCCGATGCTCTCGGCGCTCCTTCACTTTGTCCCCTCACAGCGCCGTCCGTCCCGGCAACGGCGGCGGCGGCGGAACTCGAGGAGGAGGGCAGAGAGGCAGCAGATGGGGAGGCTGCCGTAGCCATGCCCTTCCGCACAGCTCCCGGCAGCGCGCTCGTCGCCAGCGTCCCAGCGGCCATGCATGGCCCACCATGGGACAGTGCTGCAGCCGATGCCGCCAGCGCTCAGCTCAAATGTCACTTGCGACGTGTGCGCACGCGTGCAGCCGAAGGGGTGGTAGCGGCCGCTGGCGGCAGCGAGGGTGGCAGCGGTGGCGTGGGCACGGCATGGAGTGTGGCGGCGGCTCAATGCAGCGCCCACGACGGCGCCCCCTCACTCGGTACCCTACCAAGGATCTGCCACTCGCGCCCCCCCGCCGCCGACGAGGCGCTTCTCAAAGCTGTGGCGAGCGAGGCGGACCTGTTCGCATGTGACGCACCGACGTTTGCGACGTTGCAGCGCGGCTGGTTGCACCTCGACTGCCCTCCCGAGCGTCTCCCGCTATACCAGATCGGTCTGCATCCGAAGCTGTACCAGTACACGGGCCCCGCCCTGATGCCCAACGGTACCGAGCACGTGACCGGCTACTGCCGCCACCCCGAGGCACTCACGAGCGCTTGCGAACGCCTCGGGCGGGAGCGCAAGCCGAGCAACAGCGCTGCGATACGCCGGCAGTGTCCGGCCGCCTCGCACGGCTGGGTGCTTGACGTGGCAGTCGAGGCACGCCGCCGCTGGCCTCTGTACACGAAGCTGCGACGCCAACGAAGGCAGTGGCTGCGCCACCACGCCAACGACACGAGCGCGAGTCCACCCGGCGGGGGTGGAGGAGGGGGGGGAGGTGGGGGAGGAGGCCGCCGGAGCGGGAGCGCAGCGGCGGCCATCAGCGACGACGGTGACAGCAGTGGCGGCGGCAGCAGCACCAGCAGCGGCGGCGGCGGCAGCCGCGGCGGTGGCGACGACAGCCTGCGCGGTCTAAATGTGATGCTCCTCATGCTCGATTCCATCGCTGCCGCCCGTTTCGAGCGTGGTATGCCCATCACACATGCGCTTCTTGCCAGCTGGGCGCATCCCAGCACCGCCGAGCCCGCCGCCACCAGCGGCGTTACTGAAACGCCCGCGCCACGTCGTCGCTGGCGCCGCAGGAGGCGTCGACGGGGCGGCGGCGGCGGCGGCGGCGGCGGCGGCAGCAGCGGCAGCGGCAGCGACGCGGCAGACACGAGAGATGGCGGCGGCTGGCGCAGCTTCCGCTTTGAGCTCTTCACCGTGGTCGGCTCGAACTCACCTCGCAACCAGCTTCCAATGCTCTCAGGGTATACCTCCCTCCAGTGGGAAAGAGACCACGGCGGCAAGAGTCTTGAGTGCATTGTGCCTGGATTCGATGACGGCGTGCGCGCCGACCGGCACAACAAGTGCGACAAGTGGGTCTTCGACGCGTACGCGGCGGCGGGCTACGCGACGTATTTTGGGACCAATATGTGTGACTGGGGCGTCATGGAGGAGGTGTATCCATTCGACACACTGCACCCGCCTGTGGACCATCATCTCATGGAGCCGTGGTGCCATGTCGACTATGACGTGGATAAGCTCTACTTCCGCCCGATGAGCCGCTGCTTGGGCGGCCGGCCCGCTCACGCCGCGCTCATGAAGTACGAGCGCGACTTTCTCAGAGCATACGCACCGCTGCCGCGCCTGTCTTGGTCAGTCTACCTCGAGGGACATGAGCCCACGTTCCGGGCTATGAGCCTGCTGGATGCGGACCTGGCGGCGCACCTGCTTCATCTGCGTGCCGCGCACGGCGAGCGCTTGGTCATCCTCCTTATCTCCGACCACGGCATCCATTACGGCAAGTATTACGACGGCGCGAAGGCGGGCGCTCGCGAGCACGCGCTCCCTCTCTTCTATGCCCTCTTCCCTCGCCGCGTGCTCGGAGCATACCCGGCCGTCGAGGCGGCCCTGTGCGCCAACCAGCGCAGGCTCGTGTCACCCTTTGACGTGCATGCGACGCTGCTCCATCTGGTCTCGTTCCCCGCACCGCCTAAGCTGCCGGACTGGTCGGGCACGACGAGCCGTGTCGCGCCGCGCAGCCTGCTCGAGCTCGTGCCCGCCAACCGCGCGTGCGCGAGCGCTGGCATCAAGACGGAGGATTGTGGCACGTGCTGAGAGGATTCCGAGAATACCAAAAACGAGTTTGTATGAATTTCAAGAAAAGGCGTCCCGGGTTCCGTCAATTGCCGTCCTACCTGCAAGGAAATTCGGACGGATGCCGACGGAAAAAGCGGTCACCTACTTGTCGTGTGTCATCCTCATGCCCACGCTGCCCTCTCTCGTCGAGTCCTTTCTGCCCAATAACACCTTTGTGAGCATCGTCAGCGCCATCTTGGCCGTCCTCGTCACCGTCCTTCTCGCCGCCGCCCAGCGCCGCATCCACTCGCGCACGCCCTCAGTCCAGCGGGTGGAGCGGCGACCATTAGCTCAGCGCCGCCTCTCGCGACTCAAGCGTATCGTCACCATCGTGCGGGTCGCAGTTTCGCGTGGCGTATTTCTGACGCACCGGCGCACGCGGCTCGTGGCCCGGGTGGGTTTGCTCAATCCCAGCAATCGCCTAAAGCAAAAGTTCGGCCACGACCTCGCTGCACGCCTTGACGGCCCCAGCTCAGTGCGGCTGCAGGCGCACGCGTCGAAATTCTTCATCGATGGCAGCCGGCGCGAACAACGTGGCCCATTTGTGCCTCACCGTGCAACACCCGCTCTGGATGGGCTCTGGACGGACAGCGTGGAAGTCAACAGGGAGAGTGTGAACAGCGCAAACGGTGACAAGCGCACCGCGTTCGGCGACGCCGCGCTCCACGACGAGCTGCTCGATCCGGCGAGGCTCCCATCCGACGAGATGCCGTTTGATCGGCTGCACGTGTGGCTCGTCGACGGCACCGGCCTGCCGCACCGGCCCAGCTGGTGGCCCTTTGAGCCGTTCGTCCTCGTGACCGCCGTAGGCGAAGACACTGGCTCGAGCGCCGAGTGCCCGATCGGGGCGTTCGAATTCCTACAGCGAGCCCCATACATACATCCGTCGAGCCCGGTGTGGGATGAGCAGGGCATGCTCGTCTACAAACGCTCCGGCACGACCGCCTATCGTGTCTCGGTCCTCGGGTCGAGTAGGCTCTGGTCTGGTCTGTACCATTATCGAGTTCTCCGGCCGCATGCGCTGCTGCTCTCGTTGTTCGCACAGCTGGCTAGCTGGCTGAGGGCGCCCGCGCGTCTCGTTGTATGCATCATCGAGCGCCTCATCGAACGAGCCTCCACCGCTCCTGCTGCCACCGCTCCAGCCACCGCTCCAGCCACCGTCGCAGTGGATCCACCTGCCGCGGATCTAGCCCCTCTGACCGGTGCCGTGCGCTGCGGTGGTCCCAGCGATGGTGGTACACGCAGTGCAACACTCGACTGCGCCGACGTCTTCCCACTACCGAAGGCGGGAGGCGCGTGGCAAGAGGTGCGTGTGGTACTGGACTGTGGCGGCGAAGTTCTGCTGCGCGTGCGTGTTAGTGCGCACGAGGCTCGGCATGTGACCGAGGCTGAGCTGCCCCCGATGCATCACCACGTGCTCAGCGGATGCGACGGACGCCATGCAGTGCTCTCGTGGATACGCCCCGAGACCGATCTATTAAGCGGAGCCGATGGCGGTGACGTGGTCAGTGGGATGGAAGGTGTCGCGGTGACGGGATCCGGCGAGGGCACTGGTACCGGGGCCATCGACACCGGGACCGGACCCGACACCGATGGCGACGAGGCCGCAGCGCCTGATACCACCGCCGCCGCTGCAAATGATGAGGAGAGAAAGGATGTGTCCTTCGACGTGATCCGAGAGAACGCTGCCCCACCGGCCACGACCGCCGCGCGTGTCTCAGCGCCGCCAGGGTCGCCACCAGCAGCGCCGTCGCTAGGGTCGCCGCCAGCAGCACCGCTGCCACCTGGCTATCCCATCCGACGTGCAGTGCTTTGGCTCCCAGGACGCAACGAAGCCTTCTATCATCCGCATGTGTCCGACATGTTCGATGCACACGGCTGGACTGTGTACGTGCTGAGCTACCGCCGTATGGGCGTCTGCCGGCGGCTGCACCTCTTCGGCAACCCCATGCACAACTCGCACTCGGATGGGGACTTTGGAGAGTACCACGAGGACATCCGGCAGGCGATCCTACTGCTACGGAATCACGGCGCGACGGAGATCCTCGGCTACGGCCACTCGACAGGAGCGACGGTGAGTGTCATGAATGAAGTGATTGCCGTTCATCGCCGCTGATTGTCGTTGATTGAGACTGATCGCCGCTGATGGGAGCTGACGGCCACTGATTTCAATTGGGTGTCGCTGTGTGCGGGCAGGTTCTCCTCGACTACCTGATGGTGCACGGCGACGCCGACTTCAGCGGTTTCATCTTCAACTCGCCCTTTTTAGACTGGGGCTGGGTGGGCGGCGTCATCAATAAGCTCGGCCTCATGTACGCGTGCTCTCCTAAAGCCCCATCAGCCCCCTGAGTATACCCAGAGCACCACCGTGTGCCGCCGTGCAAACATCCCTCGCCAGGTACCTGCCCCAGCTGCTCGTACGGCTTCGTGTCTGGGAGGCTGCCTCCGAGATCCTCGGCGGCGGCGGCAACAACGCATGGGCGATACAGCTCCACTCGCAGTACGCTTTCGACCCGCGCTGCCGGCCGCTGTACAATTTGCCCGTCACCGTCGGCTACTGCATCGGCATCAACAGGGTGCACTCGAAGCTGCGCCGAGTGAACCGCGAGGGCATTGCGATCACCAAGAAGCCCTTCCTTGTGCTCACGAGCAAAGGCGACGACGTACTGAACGGCGACCAGACGATGGCGTGTGCGCATGCCAATGGGTCCTTCCCCCACACCCTGGATTGCCAATGGGTCCTTCCCCCACACCCTGGATTGCCAATGGGTCCTTCCCCCACACCCTGGATTGCCAATGGGTCCTTCCCCCACACCCTGGATTGCCATCGATTGCAATTGATTGCCGCCGAGTACTCCCTTCATCAGGTGCGCATGCCATCGGACCGAGTCGCACTCTCGTGTCGCTCACATACGCGCGTCACGACGTGTTCATCTCCGCCGAGAAGCAGGTAACCCTTTCGGCCCTTGCGCATGTGGGGACCTGGCTCGATCTACAGGCATGAGCGCCGCGATGGACGCCGTCGTGAGCGCTCCGTCAGGCCGTGAGATGAGTGCTCTCGAAACGAGGCCCGCCGTCGATTTGCGCGGGAATGGCTCGCATGGAAGGGCGCTGGCGGCGGCGGCGGCGGACGTCGCGACGGCGGGAGCATGCTTGAGGAGACGATGAACCGAAGCGGTTCGCCACAGCGCTTTGCAGAGACTGTCTGGGCTTACAGGCCTCGATCGCGACTCGCTCCGCGTGCTCCACCACCACCTTGAGCGATGGAAGCATACCCTGCCGGGGCGATCAAGGAGCCTGATACTACGCCTTCTCGCATCCAGTTGCATGCGGCACTTTAACGGAACGGGGCAGCGCTCTCGATGGCAGCGCGTATTACGAGGGGCGCAAGTGGCAGCCGCTCGACGGCGGAGACGACGACAACAACGTCGACGTTTACTATGTCTATGATGGGGACAGCAACGGGGACGAGGATGAGAGTGCTCCTGCTGACGCCGGGGCGTTATAGGGGCGTTAGGGGCGCCACCTCTACTGAGTGCTCGCCACAAGAGGCTCGACATGGTCAGTGCCCACGCCCTGTCCACACAGCCAGTGGCAATCTAGGTAGTCGCGAATCGGTCGAGCGCAAAGGCGTTGGGGTATCCATATTAGCAGTCTTTCTTCAAGGAGTGAGTCAACGCAGTTCTGTTGAGGTGGGTCTGGGGGTGACTTGGTGAGCAACCAACCTAAAGGTCGGAATCTGTGTGTGTGTTCCTACAACCTGCACCCCCCGGGTGTCCCGCAGCCCACACACGGCACCACACACCAGGGACTACCGGTACTGTGTGTCCCGGCTACCCCCCGGTGTCTTTTTACCGGTACTAGTTTCTCGCTGGGATTACAGGCACCATGGAGCCGCGTGGCATCTTCAGCATGGCCGTCCCGGCCGAGGTCCTAGCCGCTGCACTGGCCGAGGACGGCAGCCGTCGCTCGCGGCCCGGTGCTGTTCCGGACTACTGCTTCACGGTTGACGGTCGTCGCATGCTGTACGACGTAAAACGGATCTCCTTCTGTCCGAGTCGCTACTGGCCTACGGTCGCGGTGGCCTCTAGCCGTGGGGGGCCGCTTGAGTACAGGGCATCTTCCGTTCGTGCGGAGTACGAGGCAGCGGCTGCCGCGCTCGATGCCCGCACAGCAGCCTGGTACATTCGGACGGGGACCGCCGCCCCAGTCGGGGCACCGACGGCAGTCGATATCCTCGCTTCGTTCCCTCCAGTTCGCGGCCTGGTCTTTGGCAGCACCGCTTGCGGGGGGTCCAGGGAGGTCGGCATCCTCCTTGC
>Ga0210245_100871_pt1 | contig 26147 bp, 31 predicted proteins | sample ChrtobMetaP3_4mM_FD_155450 | JGI IMG/M metagenome (GOLD analysis project Ga0210245, IMG submission 155450) | Chrysochromulina tobin associated microbial communities from unialgal haptophyte culture, Seattle, Washington, United States - P3_4mM | ecosystem: Host-associated > Algae > Haptophytes >...
ACGAGCGCAACGGGCTCTTCTCGATGGTCACGAAAGCTGATGAGTGGCTCAATCAAAAAGCGCACATCCGGGTGCGTAAGGCGACCATCGGCCAGCCCGACTATATTTGGACTCCCGACATTACTGGAGTGAAAGCCTTGAACCTGCCCATTTATGACACGAACTTCCATTATGCCGAGGTGAACTTCAAGATGTTCGGCTGCTACGAGTTCTCTGGCCAGGTGAAGAACTCGCACATCTCGGACCCCCCCCACGCGGTCGCGGACTCGCACCCTCTCGAGGGCACTTTCAACGCATGAGCTATCGATGCCGTAGGGAAGAGAAGAAAGGGCAGGGGGGAATGGGGGAGGCGCCGAAACGGAACCCCAACGGTCAACGCCAACGGCCTCTGGGGTGGGACTGAGGGCGATACGAACCTACATGTTGGGTGTGTGCATGGGTGCAAGGAGCATGGGCACATGATCCTGGATGGATTGCTCCGGATCGCCGGAATGGTGTTGGTGAACCCGTCCACTGTGCAATGCGAGCGTCTCATTCGCTCTCGCGTGGTACTGAAGTCACGCACGTCGTGAGGTGTGTCCGGCAGGCGGTGCCATGAGCACGGTGCCCATCACGGCGCCTGTGGGAAACGATGGACGGCGCCGTGCTGGGCAGTAGCAGTCAGGGTGCATTCTGTTGCGCCGGCGCAAGCGGCGACGGGCGGTGCCAGCGGTGAGGGCCACGCGCGCCGCGGCCGCGCGAGGGCTGGAGTCATGTATAGGTGCGTCGCCCAACCCTAGGTCGTCCGCGCGCGCTCTCCAAGGCGCTCGCGTCGTGAGTGGTGTCCGGCGGGCGGTGCCACCATGTGCCATTCTGGCTACGGCTTTGCATCGGAGTCGGTTGTGATGGTGGAAAGTTCGGTGTGCGTGTGTCGAGTTGGGTCTGTGCGGCGTGCCGCGTGTGGCCGTGGCGGAGATTGATACTTGTATCTCTCGGTTATCACAACGCGTCGTCGCGAGCAGCAGGTGCTCGTGAAAATTCAAATAACCCGGTCGCCCGTCGGAACCCAAAAATAAAAGACCCACGCAACCATGCCCATGTTCGAGCGCAAAGCGGTCAAGGCTGGCCTGGACAAGGACGACTGCCGCAAGAACCGCAACCAGCAGAAGGTTGAGCTGCGCAAGGCCAAGAAGGAGGAGGGCCTGATGAAGCGCCGGAACATGGCCGACGTCTGCGTCGAGATCGAGGCGCCGGTGGAGGTGGAGGTTGCGTCCTCGATCTCGCAGCAGGCAGCCATCGTGCTCGGCTTCGTCCAGCGCAATGGCCCGGCCGAAGAGTTCGACGACGCCTTCGGGGCCACCAAGTGGCTGCGGAAGAAGCTCTCGCTCGCGCGCAACCCGCCGATTGATGACGTGATCCAGGCGGGCCTCGTGCCTGCCTTCGTGACAATGCTCGCTCACCCCGAGTCGACGATGCAGTTCGAGGCCGCGTGGTGCCTGACCAATATTGCGAGCGGCACGAGCAAGCAGTGCGAGGTCGTCGTCTCCCACGGCGGAGTGCCCCCGCTCATCGGCCTGCTGTCATCGCCGAGCATCGACGTGTGCGAGCAGTGCGTCTGGGCGCTCGGCAACATTGCCGGCGACTGCCCTGCGATGCGCGACCTCGTCCTCCAGAACGGCGCCACCGACAAGCTCGTCAAGCTCATCGAGGTGCGTGCGCGCCGGCGACATGCCGTCCTAGCAGCCCTCTCATGCCGGCCCCATCCCTTTCCTCCATCTACTCCTTCCCTTCCCCACACGCCCCGACTTCCCCTTCCCCACCCGCCCCGGCTTCCCTATCCTTGCCCGGCCCATCCCTTTCCCCGCCTTGCCTTTGATGTACGCAACGCCATTACTATCTGACGCCTCGTCACGGTGGCTCACGGTGGAGAAGAAACCCAGTTGTGTCTGAGGCCTCCATGCTAATCCCCATCGCCCCAGACACCCTCCCTATCCTTCCGCCGCATCTCCGCCCGATCTCCGCCCGATCTCCGCCCGACGTGTGCCTCGCCCCTTACTGATCGCCCATGACGACACGCGTCTCTCGTGCACAGGCGACCGCGTTGATGGGTCAAATGGGCCCCCTTCGCAATGCTGTGTGGGCGCTCTCCAACTTGATGCGCGGGAAGCCGCAGCCGTCGGCAGCCCATGTGACATCGGTGCTGCCCACCCTCGGTGCGAGCACACGAACACGCACTTACTCCCTTCCCTGTCCTTGTGTCCTCTTCTCTCCTCTTCTCTCCTCTTGCCTTTTTGCTAACCGCGTGAGAGTGGCGTCGACCTCTTCGGTGGCCGATTTCGTCAACTTCATCCGGCCTTCTCGCAGCCAAGCTCCTGCTGCTGCACGACGAGGAGGTCCTCATGGACACGTGCTGGGCGCTCTCGTACATCTCCGACGGCGGAGACGATCGCATCGACCTCGTGGTGCATGCTGGCGTCGTGCCGGCGCTCATGACGGTCCTCAGAGAGAAGGCGGAGAACAAGACGCGGACTCCCGCGCTGCGGACGCTGTGCAACATCCTCACTGGCTCGCACATGGCTACCCAGGTGCGCGCATGCTGATTGCGAATGAGTGCCACGCTGATTACTCGCACATGGCTACCAAGGTGCGTGCACGCTGATGGCCACCGATTGCGACTGAGTGCCACGTCCTCTCAAGTGCCACGTCCTCTCACTCCGGCTACGCCCATGGCCCCCAGGTCGTCATCGACGCTGGCATTCTGGAGGTGTTGCCCGAGGCGATCAAGTCCACCAAGGCACAGACACGCAAGGAGGTATGCGCATGCTGATGGATCCTGATTTCGACAGGGTGCCGAGGAAGCTAACCACGCGCGCACACGCCAGCCATCGAAAAGGGGAGCCAGTGATGATTACATATCGATCGAGACTCAACATAGATGGTCGATCACAACCACATGAGATTTCACGGAGGCTCCCCTCAGGCCAAGGCCTAGGCGCTTGCTGCCTTGTGCACACTGCCGCCACTGATGATGTGATGATAATGGTTGATGATGATGTGATGATGATGATGCATGCTGAGTTGCCTCGCTGATCGATGATGGCCTCACCTCACCTCTCGTTGCATCAGGCATGCTGGGCGATCTCCAACGTGGCTGCGGGCACCAGTGATCAGGTGGACCTCGTGATGCGCAGCCCGCTGCTCGCGAACGTGGTCGACCGACTCGCTAATGACGATTTCGAGGTGCGAAAGGAGGCCGCGTGGGTCATCGCCAACATCTTGCACTCGTTCTCGTCCGATCCGACCAACACGCACTGCGCGATGCGTGCAAGCACACTGGTGCAGTTGGGCGCAATCCCGCCGATGGTGAGCATGCTATGCTGAGTGCCTTCTGGGTGCATTCTAAGTGATTAGCACGTGCATGCGTGCTGAGCTGAGGTCCCTCCTCCCTCCCCGTTGCCTCACTGATCACAGGTGGCCATGCTCAGCGTCAACGACGCAGCGATGCAGAAGCTCATGCTCGAGGCCCTTGGTTCGCTGCTTGGCGCGGGCGAGCTGTTGGGCGCCTCCAAGGGCGTCAACCCCTTCCTTGTGCCTTTTGACGAAGCGGAGGGCATCGACAAGCTCGAGACGCTTCAGGTGCATGCACGCTGATGGCGAGTGATGGCCGCGTGATTGCCGCGTGGAGTGTCATCACCACTGATTGCCGAATGTAATCACCACAGGAGCACTCCAACGAGGAGATTTACCAGAAGGCGATCTCGCTGCTCGAAAAGTACTTTGGAGAGGAGGGGGACGAGGACGAGAACCTGCTGCCCAACGTGGCCAACGGCGGCTTCGCTTTTGGCGGTAATGCGCCCGCGGTCGTCGGTGGCTTCAACTTTGGCGCCTCGCCCATTGACGTCATGTAGAGAGGCGGCGCGGCGGCTCACGCTCGTTATGCAGGCGTAGGCAGGCATGCAGCCGGAGCGTCTTTCTCGAGAAGGAGGGACGGATGGAGGGAAGATGCGTCGAGGCGCTGGAGGCTGCGTCAGCTTGCCCCGGAGGGAAATGACCCTCTGGACGCGATGCGGTGCGCCCAAGCGGCGACGGCACGTATGGCTAAGGGTTTGTCGGTTGGGGGCCCGGGTGACTCCGAGGACAACTGTGTGGAACGGAATGCGATCCGAACGATCCGAGTAGGAGAGATGGAGAGTGGCAGTTACAGAGCGGAGCAGAGACGAGCGTGGTAAGAAACGTACACCACGCGGTTCTACACAGTCGTGAGGTTAGATTTTCACCGCGTTTCAGGCGCGACCTCACGGCTTCCTAGACGGCGTTCCGTATCCGCCCGACGCAGGACCGGCACGGCCGATGGGCACCCAGGGCACGGCGCGCGGCGGGCGCGGCAGGGCCCGGCCCCAGCGAGAAACCCAAAAAGCCAACGCAATACCGATGGCGCTGTGCCTCCCGCCAAAGGCCGGGCGGCATAACCGGCGGCACGAACCATAAGCAATTATGTACGGGACCACGCCCGGGATGTAAGATGACGTTGACGAACCGCTGCAGCCGCCGAGGCGCGGCGAGAGAACCGTCTACCGTGCAAAAAAGCAGAATCGTAGTCAAAGATACAAAGTCATCGACAAAGTGACCGAGCGGACAGACTGCGCCCCGTGCCGTGCCAGCCTCGTGCCAGCACCCACATTGCCAGTCGTCTCGCTGGTGCCCTGGTCGCTGGCGGAAGTTGTTCGCCGTGGGTCAGCTTGTTGAGAGAGAGGCGTCCTCGATGAGAGACAGCTGTGGGAAAACTTCGTCGAGATACTCCTCGCAGTAGTAGGCAGCCTTGGGCTGGCTCACCTGCGACTCTGCTCGCAGCCTCGAAAGGTGTTCCATCCCGCTCACCACGCGTGCAAACGGCGTGAAGTTCTGGTTGTCGAGGAAATTGGGCAGCCCGCCGTTATCGGCCAGGTTGATGAAGACCTGCGTCTGGCGCGTGCCCGGCTGGCTGGCCTGTGCAAACGAGACTGTGCCTTTCGTGTTCGACTGGCGACGCTTCTCGTCCGGCAAACGTTTGCACGTGGCGCATAGCCACTCTTGGTTGAGTTCTCTAGAGGTCGAGATGCCAAATTGTGCGATGGCGAGATCTCCGGGCAGGAAGCCAGGGAGCACGCGGTGGAAGCGGCTGCGCGTGTAGAAGCCCAGCTCAACCAGCTCCTTGAAGCGCGCTGCTGCGAGCGGCGCCCAGTCGGGCAGCACCTCGAGGGTGACCCGGCCCTCAGCCTTTGTTTGCCTGTCGAGCAGCACGGTCAGAGCCACTCGGAACGGAGGCTCCTCCGCCTTGGCGCAACTGCCTGCAATTAGTGCGGCAGTACCGCCTAGTACCGCATCGCGCCGTACGAATTGCAGGCAATTGCGTGTCGAGAGCTGTGGCGGCGTGAGTAATAATGCCATGACACTCACGATGAAGGCCGAAGACATTCCGCAAGTCAATGTGAGAATTCACAAATGAAGCGTAGGAAGCCGAGCGTGCCTCCAACGAGGGGTCGGCTCAGGGTCCCGTAGATTCAAATTCACGACATCAGGCGACAGAAGCTCCCAGCGTGAAAAACACATGCTCGCGGGGCTGATAGCAGTGGCAGCAGCGGCTGGCACCAGCGCTGGTGCTGCTGGTTCCAGCGCTGGTGCTCCTCGTGAGATCTGGTGCTCTGGTCCAATCCTCGAAGCAGTCCAGAGCGCTCGCCTCTTCCCGGACTCCAAGACTTTTGTCGACTCGCCGCTGCTCGTCCCGCCCGACGAGTGTTGGCATCGCTGGGACGCGCTGCCGCAGCCAGTGCCGCGCGACGCGCTTGCTGCGTTCGTCGAGGCCACGTTTGGGCCTCCCGGGCACGACCTGGTCGAGTGGACGCCGCCCGACCACAATCAGTCGCCGGCGCTCCTCGCGCGGCTGCCGGCCGGCACAGTGCAGGACTGGGCGGCGGCGCTCAACAACCTGTGGCCGGTGCTCGGTCGGCGCCTGAGCGAGGCAACACTCGCACACCCCGAGCGCACGACGCTGCTCCCGGTGCACCACGGCTTCATCGTGCCTGGCGGCCGCTTCCGCGAGCTCTATTATTGGGACACGTATTGGATCGTGCTAGGGCTGCTGGCGGTCGGCATGCGCCAAACGGCGGCCTCGGTGGTATCCAATCTGCTCGACACGGCGCGTGTGCACGGCTTCGTGCCCAACGGGCTGCGCCGCTACTACCTCAACCGCTCGCAGCCGCCGCTCCTCGCCCAGATGGTGAGCGCCGTGGTGAGCGCGGCGGAGGCGGCGGAGGCGGCGGAGGCGGCGGAGGCAGCGGAGGCGTTGCTTGAGACGGCCCTGCCTGTCTTGGATGCCGAGTATTGCTGGTGGATGCGCGAAGGCACATACGGCAGCGCGGTGCGCCTTGCACCGCACGACGGCCGACCCGCCGCCATTCTGAACCGATACGTGGTCGACACCGATCAGCCACGACCCGAGTCCTGGAGTGAGGACGTGGCGACGGCGGCGGCGCTGCCGGAGGCGCAGAGGGGCCATCTCTATGCTGAGCTCTCGGCGGGTGCGGAGACGGGATGGGACTACTCGTCGCGATGGCTTGGTGGCAATCCGAATCGCCATCCGAGTTTGGATCCTTCTTTGGATCCGTTTCGGGAGGGGCAGACTTCCAAATTAGGGTTGGACGGCTGTGCGCCGCTGTGCACCATTCGAACCTCCGCCATCCTTCCCGTCGAGCTCAATAGCATCCTGTACCGCAACGAGCGCACCCTCGCTGATCTACACCGCCGGCGGGCGCAGACGTTGCGTCGTCGGCATCCCGCCACCACTGAGCAGACGTTGCGTCGAGGTGCCGCCACGACGACCAGCGGCGATGTCGCGACCGACGCCGCGACCGACGCCGCCGCCGCCGCCGCCGTCGCCGGCGACGCGGCGGGTGCAGTTGCAGCGACGGCGGCCGAGGCGGCGGCTGCGGCGGTCGCGGCTGACGAGGCTGAGATCGCGGCTGACGAGGCTGAGATCGCGGCTGACGAGGCTGAGATCGCGGCTGACGAGGCTGAGATCGCGGCTGATGAGGCTGAGATGACGCTGGCCTCGAACTACACAGCCGCCGCCGCCGCACGCCGTGCCGCCATGCAGAGCTGGATGTGGGCCGAGGGCTTGGGCTACTGGAACGACGTTGAGTGGGCCTCTGCCATGCCCCTCGCGCGCGAGAGTGCTGCCTCCTACATGCCGCTGTGGGCGGGCGCCCACGACGGTGCTCAGGCCGAGCGGGCAGTTGCGGCACTCGGTGCGAGCACGTTGCTGCAGCCGGGCGGCGTCGCGACCACACTGATCTCCACAGGGCAACAGTGGGACTGGCCAAATGCGTGGCCTCCGCTACAGCAGATGCTCGTCGAAGGTTTAGGCGCATGCGGAGCACCCGGAGGGAAGGCGCTCGCAAATCGCCTCGCCTCGAGCTGGCTCAACTCCACCCTTCTCGGCTGGACGCGCGACGGCGTCATGTACGAGAAGATGGACGCATCGCGCCCTGGCGAGCGCGGCGGCGGCGGCGAGTACACGCCGCAGGAGGGCTTCGGATGGAGTAACGGCGTCGTACTTTGGCTGCTGGCGCAGGGCTACCTGCCGGGAGTCACTCGCGAGTGACGCTACGTTGTAGCCCCTGCTGAGCGCATACCGATACGGCTTCGCAGACACGCCACACGGTCGCCAACCGCCCACGGCCCCAAAGCGCTCCGCCGTCTCGCCCGGCTCGCCCGGCCGGCGCAGGGGATTACCGAACGGTTGTCATGCAACCGTGTACATTCTAAAAAGACCCTCTTCAGTGTACCAAAGTCCAGGTCTAAACTATGAAAGCCACATTGCTTGTCAGTACGGTGACTCGACACTCGATCCGCCTGCCGCGATTCTTCTATACTCTAACAACCTAGACCCTCAAAAAGCAGTGTGACAGAGGGTGTGAAGCAGCACATCACCCACTGCCCGCGGCCTTGAGTAATTATTTGTCCACGGCGGCACCCGCCCGTGCACTCGCAACGGATTGCACCGTTTCCCAAGATTAGCACGAGCGCTTGTCTGCAGGTGCCACGTGCGGTGCATCAACCAAACCCAGCGGTTTTAAAGGTGAGCTGGCAGTACTTCATCTCGCGAACCATCTGCAGCGAGGCCTGGTAGTTGTGCGCGCCCACGACGACCTCCGCCCCCGGATCTGACTCGGGCTTCTTTTTATCCAGGTCCATCACGCTGTGCAAGATGTCGCCCACCTGCACGCCCGCCTTGCTTGCCTCGCTGCCCGGATCCAGCTTTGTCACCTTGATCATCTGTGTCTGATCCATCGTGAAGTAGATTCCATACCCAGCGGCGCCCTTGTGCACGCGAATCGCGATGTCGTATGCTGGCTCGGCCTCGGCTTCAGCCATGTGTTCGAACGGCCACCCAGTGGATGCCTACCGAGAGTTGGAAGTTTGCCGTTGATCAGAACGGCGCTTTGCGTTCGCAATGCTCGGGTTAGATTCTCCATACAGTTTCGATGCCAAACATGGATTCTTTCGAAATCGCCGATGGAGAGCGCCGCCCTGCGCTTACGCATTCGCGGGCCAGACGGTCAGACGAGCAGATGGCTGCCGTGCGACATGACGCTCGTGGCGTTTGCCGAGGAAGCCAAGCTTCTGCTCGGTTGCGGCGACACAGACGTCGAGGTGCTCATCGGCGATCCTCCTAAGCGGATCGCGCCGCTCGATAGGAGGCACCTTTCCGCCGTCGCTGCGTCGGGTGACACGATCGTAATCAGACCGCTCGCTCTGGGGATCAAGCCGCCATCATTTCATGTCATCTCGAAGCCAGCTCCCTCTGCACCTGCTCAAGCGACTCGAGCTGCCGTTGCGCCATCGTCGCCGCCGCCGCCGTCGCCGCCGCCGCCCACGCCACCTGACCCATTCGAGCAGATATTTTTCAACGGCGATGGTCTCGTAGCGCGGACCGAAAGTCTCATCGATAAGATTCTCATCGAAGGCGGTGGCCTCGATCTCGATTTCGATCTCGAGGAAGACGATCGGCCTCCCAGCAGTCCTCCTGATGAGCTCTTCATCAGGAGGACACCCAGCAGCCCTTGGGCGTGCGCTGCCTGCACGCTCGTGAATACGGGTAGCGCCCTCGTGTGCGACGCATGCGGCGGCGCTCGGACGGGAGCAGCCATGAGCGCAACTAGTGCAGCTGGCTCTAGTAGAGCAGACGCCTCTCCCTCCGACCCTGTGGAAGGATCCGGTAGAGCAGACGCCTCTCCCTCCGACCCTGTGGAAGCCTGGCGTGTACAGCGGCGAGCGGCCAAGCGGCCGATGAGGAGCTCTGCTGCACTGGCGTTGCCTAGCGTCTCCGATGATCGCTCCATACTAGGCAACTCCATATTAGGTGGAGCGGAGTTGCCTAATATGGATGTGCAAGCCGCACTTCATCTGTCCACCGTTGAGAACGTGATGAACGGTGAAGGATCTGCTGCGACGCTCGAGATCTACGCGAGATCTACGCGAGATATGAACGGTGATGGATCTGCTGCGGCTCTCGAGAAGATGGTGAGCGCTCACGATGGCGCTGCCCTTGCTGCGCCTGCCACCCATGCCGCTCCGGCCGCATCCCGCTGCCAGCATGGAGCAGTGCCAATCTCAATCAACCGGCATGTGCGCGTGATATCTCAACGCTCTCCCGCCCACCACAACGCTCGCCCCGTCTCGCCCCGTCTCGCAGCCGGACGACAACAGCTGCCTGTTCCATGCGGTGAGCTTCCTCCTGAGTCCGTGGTCGTCGACGCAGGAGTTGCGCCAGACGGTGGTGCAGTCGGTGCGATCGGATCCCGTGCGGTGGGACGTAGCGACACTCGGAAGGCCCATCGAGGAGTATCTCGCGTATATCTCGGACGATAGTCGATGGGGCGGGCAGGTAGGGCTCCTCTGATTGACTCGCCATGAGTATCTCGCGTATATCTCGGACGATAATCGATGGGGCGGGCAGGTAGGGCTCCTCTGATTGACTCGCCATTCGGTGCCACGAGTTGCCTCTGAGTGCCACAGACTGTGGTTGCCTGTGGTTGCCCTCATTGCGGACCTGCGCCAATCATTACCAAATATGGCAGGTGGAGCTCGCGATCTTCGCCGAGAATCTCGAGGCCGAGATCTCCGTTACGGACGTCCAATCCGGGCGAGCGGACGTCTACGGCTCTGGGCAGGGCTTTCCAAGGCGCATCTACATGCTCTTCAGCGGGATCCACTTCGACGCGGTCGTCGTCGAGGGTCTGCGGACGGTGCCCACCACCGCCACGGCGCGCATCGCGAGGGCGGATGCGCTCGTCGCGGCGCTCGCCACCGAGCAACGAGCCTGCGGCGGCTACACGGATCAGGCGACAATGGTGCTCATGTGCGCCACCTGCGGGCCGACCAGATCCCACAGACCAGATCCCACTGACCAGATCCCACCGACCAGATCCCACTGACCAGATCCCACTGACCAGATCCCACTGACCAGATCCCACAGACCAGATCCCACAGACCAGATCCCACCGACCAGATCCCACCGACCAGATCCCACCGACCAGATCCCACCGACCAGATCCCACTCACCAGATCCCACCGACCAGATCCCACCGACCAGATCCCACCGACCAGATCCCACCCCGATCCGGCGTGCGTGCGAGTGCTCACCACGGCGCCGTTGACCCTCCCACAGGTGCGCCGCCTGCGGACAGATCGTTCACGGCGAAAAGGAGGCCCGCAGGCACGCTGGCTCCTTTGGCCACAAGGACTTTGTGCAGCCCGGGGGCTATTCATAGCTCCAGCCGAGGCTATTCATAGCTCCAGCCGAGGCTATTCTTAGCTCCAGCCGAGCTGCTCCCTCCGATCAGGATAGGCCCTGGGCTAGGCTAGTTCTACATCATGGCGGGCACTCTCATCTCAACTGCGCCTCTCTTTCCAGCGGAGCAGGTTGACAATCAACCGAATCTCAAAACGCACACCGTGAACGCGCGCGCAGCGTGAACGCACGCGCCCATAACAATGTTCACATCTTCAAGAGCTGAGGTCTTCCAAACCCCTTGTTTTCTTATGAGACGTGATTAAAAGCGGCCACCAGCCCGAAACGAACTCTTTTGTAAAACTCAGCACGGACAACATCGAAAAAACCCCGGAAAAGGAAATCTTCCTTTTCAAGGTCCTGGACGAACGACAATCAGATGTCGAACCTAGCGAAGGTGAACCTATCGACGGTGGGCGTCCCATCGCTACGCCCGCGGGATTTCGCGAAACACAGACGGGAATCGAGCTTCGTGCTCACCCTAAACCCTCCTCTTGGTGCTGCTCGCTCGCTGCCGGAGCGGCTGGAAGACCAAGCTCGCTTCGGGGGGGCTGCGTCCAAGTCCAAGCCCTCCTCCAAGTCCATGACCACCACCCACGCTCAGACCGTGAAAAACACCGTCTGGCATAGGCAGGAGAGGGTGTCAATCGCTCGACTCCACGCGCTTGGTAGTTCCGTCTCGCTTCCAGGGACACGTAAAGAGCTCAGCCCCTCACTCAAGGCGAGCGTCAACAGACTGACGCGGCCGAAATCAATCGAAGTGTTCGAGTTCGAGGAGCACGGCACTCCTCCGCTTGCATTGCGCCGCAATTCCGCCTCCGACTTCACCTTTCCGAGTGCGTCCGACATGTCTCAGTACATGGCTGCTATTGCAGCCTTGCCTGAAACAGGCTCGAAGCACCGTTGACGTCGCCCCCCGGCGGAACCCTTTCTGGATTCGTTCCTAAAGCTGCACTCCCGTCGAGGGTCGAGCGACTGACACCGTGCCAGAATCGCCCTACGTCTGCGAGACGGAGACCTCAGCGCTCGAGGAGTACGACGAATTAGTTCTACTGTGGAAGTAGCACTACGTACCGTTCAGCTTTTTATGGGACCGTTTGTGTCTTTGTGAGCTCCGAGTCTCGTGAGAGGTGTCGTGACTCGTGTGTGGCAGTAGCAGTAGTGTGTAATGTAGTGTGTAGTAAAGCATGATATTCTCAGTGTCGTGACTTGTGTCGCCCACGTCTTGACTTCTTGTATGTTCGTCTATATCGTAAAAAAGGCATGAAAAAAGGAGGACGTACCTCTACCTGACTGAAAATTTCTTCATCTTCTCATGTTTATGCGAGTTTATGCCAGTGAGAAGCGTATACACCTGATCTTCGATGTATGTAGTCCGCGAGAGGGCGCAGCGGTCCTCAGGTAACTGTTGCCCGAGGACCCAGTGTGCTGCTAGTCGGTCGTGATGATGCCCTTTTCCTGCCTTGATGCTCAGCGGCAGATTGAGGCAGATTGAGGCAGATTGAGTCCTTCGGATAGACTCGAGGTGGTTGATGAGCTCATCATCACGCACTGCAACCCGGAGCCTTCAGACTAGTCGAAGAGCTTGATGAGCTCGTCACTCACCGCGCTCGGCGTGAGTACACCTAGGTCGGTGAAGAGCAGCTGCACGTAATTTGGCGGCGTGTAGTCGCGTGAGGGCTTCTCCGCGATGAGCGGGGGCGGCGGCGGTCCTCGACCAACAAATGCCGCGTGCTCGCGCGCTGACTCGTGTTCGGGGAGGTCGTTTTGCGAGAGCGGGAAGAGGCGCGCAAACTTGGTGGACTCGGACGCGATGTAGAAGGGCTTTTTGAACGCGTGTGCGACGATCGCCATCTGGTACGTACCTGATGAGGGACGCCAGGTAGGTCATCAGGGGCCATCAGAGGTCATCAGAGGTCATCAGAGGTCATCAGTGGTCATCAGAGGTCATCAGGGGTCCTCAGAGTTCATCAGAGGGGCCCTCAGAGGTCATCAGAAAGGCATCCGATCGGCGAGGTCATCAGAGGCACTCAGCGTACCCGTCTTGTTGATGACGCCGCCCGACTCAAGGACCGCCTCTGCGCCGCAGAGGACCATCTGGCAGCGCGTCATGACGTAAGCGACCGCGGCGTCCTCGACCATTGTCACCGGCACACCCGCCTGCGCCAGCTGCTGCGCCGTTGTGTGCCCGTCGCCTTGAGGGTGCGACTCGGCCACGATGACGCTAAAGTGCTTCGTCTTCGCGGCCGCGAGCAGCAGCGCGACGACGCAGCGCGAGTAGCCCAGCGTGAGCACGACGCCGCCGGCGTCGACAAAGGGCGCGCCGATCTTGGCGATCTTGCTCCGCGCCTCGATGGTCGTGCGGGCAAGCATCTCGCCGCGCTCGATGAGCAGCCGCCGGATGTCGTCGAAGTCGCGCGCCTCGAGCGCTGTGCGTGTAATGAAGCGGACAAAGAGCTCGCAGAGCGATGCTATCGACATCGGCGCGTCGCGCAGCGAGCTCAGCGCGGCGCCCGCCTCGCGGAGCACCTCGCTCAGGCCCACGATCGTTGTCGCGCTGCTGCCCTTGATCGACTCGGTGAGCGCTTTGATCGCCGCCGCGCTCGGCCCGGCAACCGGATCCTCGGCGAGGAAGCTGGTGTAGGCGGCTGCCGCCTTGGACGCCGCCTTGGAGACGGCAGGCATCTTGGTTGCTCCTGGACACGCAACCCCGCTCTTACGCTTGCTTTACGCTTCGTCACCGCGTGAAGGTGTCAAGACAAGTCAAGACGAGCAAGTTTTCCACAGCGGAGAAGGCACGGCGCGTTGTGAGCACCACCGTTCGTAAGGGCTGGCAGGCAAGCGGAGAACCACCTTACTTTGCTACTACGGCCCCCCTCTGGTGGCCGGTCACGGTCCGGAGCCGGCCTGTGGGTGTTTCAGGCGGTCGACTGGTCGCCATACAAAACAGCACGGCGGGGCAACCATACGTGAACCTTGGCCTTGAGACTTTTTGAAACATCTCGCGTCGTCTCGGCACGTGTTTTTTTGCTGCTTGGAGGGCGAATGCCTACTCGTCCGCCGCGGCAGCTCGCGCAACGGGGCCGGATCCGCCGTGCAACTGCCATTCGCGCCGCCTTGCTTCTGCTCGGCTTGGCACGGCTCGCGCCGGTGGCATCGCTCTGGGGTGCCACAGATCGGACCGTGTACGAGTGCGAGTACGACCTCGATGACGCTGCGTGCGTCGAATGCGCGGGCACGCCGAATGGGCTTGAGTGGCGGCCTAGGCCGCCCAGCTGCATCCATCATGTGGATGGATGCTGCCAGGCACGCGGTATCAACGACGGATATGAGTACTTCATGAAGTCTTCGCTCGCCAGGTACTCGCCAGGGGATGTCGTCTCCTACTTCTTCCCGCGTGGTGACATGATCAATTGGGTCGAGGCGGATGCTGCTTCAGGCCTTGGTCCTCCGGGACGGTGCGTCTGGGACGAAGACTGGACCGTCGAGATTGCTAGGTGCCGTATCATGCCGCCGCCGCCGCCCTCACCGCCAGAGCCACCCAACTCGCCGCCGCCGCCGAGTCCACCTCCAGAGCCGCCTTCCCTGCCACCTGACGAGCCACCGCAGCCACCGCCGGTACCACCGCCGCCGAGCCTCCGCCCTTCTCCGGAACCCCCCACGCCATCGCCACCGGGGCTGCCATATGGCGTGGGAACCGGTGGCAGCGTGTTTGGCTTCGACGGCGAGGCTCACCAGCTTGCTTATAGCACTAGGAAGAGCTGGGGCGGCCACTCGGACGTCATCTTCGGGCGACGCATAGTCCACACCCATAGTTTGAACTACACGCCGCCCAACTTCCCAATCGAACCGAGCGGCAACGGCACGTACGATGACTATCGTGCCCTCGTCGAGCTGTACGAGGCCACCGCTGGACCATCATGGCTCTTCAATACAGGGTGGATGGACGGCGCTGACCCTTGTGGGCGCCCGTTACGCGACGCGAACGGAGCACTAACGGGTGAGTTGGGTGTCTCGTGGCAAGGGGCCATGTGCAGCCCGATCACCCCTGCGACTGTCTGCACGGCCGGCATCCCCGTGTGCGATATGTGCTTGGAGCCAATACCTCGAAGCCAGTGCCCACCTCAAAATGTGCTCCAAGTCTCTCCCAACTGCCAGGCGGCAGCGTTTGGCCAACTCTGCGAAGGTGACGGGGAGTGCGGCACCAGCGATGAGCTGAACAACTGCGGCCAGGGTGACTTGCAATTCGATGTGTACCGCAAGGTGGCGGTGCCGACCCCCGAGTACCGGCTCACCCGCCTCTACCTCCCAGGCAACAATCTCACAGGCATCCTTCCCCCGCATCTCGGGCTCGCACGCCACCTGCAGCGCATCGAGATGTACAACAATCGAATGTCGGGCACGCTGCCAACGCAACTCGCTCTCCTCACAAGCCTCTACAGCTTGAGCCTCTCCAACAACCGCATCGTGGGCACGCTGCCGCCCACACTCTTCTCCGCGTCGAGCTGGCGCGCCGCCGAGTGTGGCGGTCATTTGGGCCGCGCACGCACCGATTGCAAGCCGCCCTCTGTGCTACTGAGCAGCAACTCGCTCAGCGGCACCTTGCCCAGTGAGCTCGGTACCATCCGCTCAACGCAAGTGACCTTCCACTGTGGCGATGGCTCGATAGGTGCTTCCTCGCCTTCGACGGATGGGTTCAACTACTGCGCGAACATGGTCGAGTGCCCTTGCGGCCGGTGCTGCATGTGCAGCTGCAATGTGCCGCGCGGCCTCCAGGTGCTCGAGCTGCATCGCAACCGCCTCTCGGGCGTCTTGCCCACGCAGCTCGGCAACGTTGAGCTCGCTGTGCTCCCGACGCCCGTGCAACCGAACGTCTACGGGCTCGGCCGCAGCCCGTCACGTCTGAGCGGCCAATTGCGCGACATCGCGTTGCAAGACAACCGGCTGTCGGGGTCTATCCCGTTCGAGCTCGGCAATCTCACGTCGCTGCGTGACTTGCGGCTGCAAAACAACCGGCTCTCGGGGACGCTGCCGGACGCGGTGCGGATCAACCAGAGCTGGCCGGAATCTTACGGGGTTCGAGGTCCAGGTGGGCCGGCCGGCTCGTTTGCGAGCGCGATCACGCCCACGGAGCTGGCCGTCTCGAGGCTGCGCACTCTGCACCTTGAGAATAATCGGCTCTCAGGATCCGTACCTCCCTCGATGACCGAGTGCACTTCGCTCGTGGACCTCCACCGCACCTTCGCACACAACCTGCTCTCGGGATCGACCCCACTCGAGCTTGCCGGCCATGGGAGGGAACAACGGTTCCACCCGTTGAGCCTCAACGGCGTCACGCACCCGGGCTCCCACCTACCCGCGGTGATGCGCTACCGCCAGTTCCGCGTCGGAATCCCGATGGCCTTCCGCAGACCGGGGGACCTTCCTTACCAGACTTTTGAGGCACGCGACGCGTGCATGTGGAGCCCGAACGTGCGCTTTCGATGCGACCGTCAAGGCTTCGAAGTGGGCCAGGGCGGCGGGATGACGTACGTGCACTCTGGCGGTCCGAAGAGCTGCGCGGACCTCATCACCGTGGCGCCGTACGCTGGCAGGTGGGAGGACATCCCGCTCTCGCTCGAGAACAACCATCGGCCCTTGGATCCGAGGCGCTACCCGAATTCTACCCGAGGTTTTGTCTTTGAGAGGCCCGTGGGTCAGTAGTTCAGTACTTAGCAACGTAGGAAGTAGCAAATAGGTATCTCGGAGATGCGGTGGATTAGATCCAAGAAGTGTGAAAGTGGAAAAAGGCTAGGGGAGCACCGTGAATTCGCGAGCATGAGAATGAAGCGTTGTGCGAAATATCTACGGTGCGGAATCTCGTGATGGCGTGAATGAGAAATGCGTGAAGTCTGGCGACGCGTCGTCGACCTGCCTGTCCGTCAATCACAGCGGTGCGCCGCGGCGCCTGCACGCCCACTCCCCAGGCAACGCGCGGCCGCACTGTGGGCAGGGATGACGAAAAACAGCAGAGCAATTTTCTACCTACGGACTCCTGCGCCGTCTGACGATCACGCTGTTTTGTGGTATCTTCCGACCTGTCCGGAGATGCGAGGGCTGCGCACACCGCCGCAGACGCTGCTGACCCTTCCCCGCCGCTCCTTTTTCTCCCCGATCTCGCCCATCCCTCTCACTCCGCCGGCCCGTCCTCGTTCGCGTGCCAGCCTCGCGCAGAGCTTCTTCACTTGTGTCTGGACAACTGCAACGTTAAAAGAGAGGACATGCGCTCGCGCTCCATTCACGATTCACCTGTCCATGTCCCAATGTCCATTTGGTATGATGGTAAGACCTCCTGTCAGTCCGCCACAAAACTCTATGAGATCCCTTTCATTCTAGCATTTCATATAGGGCTGCCACATCCTGGACCCGCGCCCGGATACAGCAACCGCGACCCGGCCTCGGAGCTCGGTGGATGCTGGATCTGGAATTGACGACCGACCCGCAGTCCTACGCTCCGACCGCACGTATCGTATCGTGGCAAGCACAGCACTTAAATTGCTTCAGCGTTCAGGCAGCCCCTCTTTACAGCCCTCATTGTCGGACACCCACGGCGCAATCTTACGGCTTCGTTAACGGCTTCGCGGCGACGGCGGCCTCCGCCTCGGCCACCATCGCCTCAAGTTGCGCCTCCTCCTCATCCACAGTCAAAGGCTGCTTCGCGGCAGCGGCAGCGGCGGCGGTGGCGGCGGCGGCGGCGGCGTCGGCGGCGTCGGCGGCAGCAGCCTTTGTGGCGACGGTCACGGCGGCCGCTGCGAGCATCCCTTTGGGCGAGGCAGGCGCGAACAAGCTGTCGGGCGCCGGCGAGGGTGCTCCATCCACCGTCACAGTCGGCGGCGTCGGCAGCTCGTCGGCAGGCCCGTCGGCAGGCCCGTTGGGCGCCACGGCCGGCGGCGGCGGCGCAGGCGGCGCGGGCGGCGCGGGTGGCGCGGGCGGCGCGGGGGGGGCCACCGACGTCACCGACGCCACCGACGCCACCGACGAGGTCGTTGCGGCAGTGGGCCCTGCGTCCGGGGGCGGCTGCATGAGCGCAGCCAGGGGCAGTAGATGGCGAAGGCCCTCGGTGAGACGAGATCGGAGCTCCGCAGCATCGACCGCCAGACCACCTTCAAACGCATCGAGCGTCTCCTGCAGCGAGGGTTCGTCAAGGGATCATCAAGGGTAATCAGCGGTCTCCTGCAGCGAGGGTTCGTCAAGGGATCATCAAGGGTAATCAGCGGTCCTTCAGCGGTCCTCAGGGAGTCGATGAGGGAGGCCATCAAGGAGGAGTTCTGGGAGATCTGGGAGATCTGGGAGATCTGGGAGATCTTGGAGATCATGGAGGTCCACAGCGCACCTGAAGCGCTGCGAGTGGCGAGACGAGCTCGGGCGCCGGCAGCAACGTGGTCACCTCCGTGGCAAGCTGATGCGCCGTTCGCGCCGCCTCGAGCGCCACGCCGACAAAGCATGCCAGCTCGGTCAGGAGCGCCGTCCCGAGCGCCGCACACGTGCCCCCCGCTGATAAGAGTAACGGCTCCGGCGCGGACTTGGAGCGCTTCTGCGTGTTTGAGAGCTCGATCTCGAGGGCGACCATCACCTGATGAGGGAGGCAATCAGCCTGATGAGGGAGGCAATCAGCTCGATCTCGAGGGCGACCATCACCTGATGAGGGGGCGCAATCACTCAATCACGCACTCACGCACTCAGACTTGGAGCGCTGATGAATGTTTGAGAGCTCGATCTCGAGGCCATCAGAGAGGCCATCAGAGAGGCCATCAGAGAGGTCATCAGAGAGGCCATCAGAGAGGCCATCAGAGAGGCCATCCAGCGCGCCTGCAGCGAGAGCGCGCCCAGATCGCCCAGAGCACCCACAGAGGTCGCCGCCATCTCGGAGACGCACGTGCACGCGGCGCCCAAGACGGCGCGCGCGCCGTACACGCCCATCTGCTTCCGCCGCGCCGCCTCGGACGCGTCGTACTGAGCGCCGCCGGCGACCGCGTCGGCGTCGGGCAGCGCCGTACTGAGCGCGACCGCCGCCGCCTCGACCTGCGCACGCAGAGGCTTGATGCGCTTGCAGAAGGCTTCGAGCCGGGCGGTGGCGTCGTCAGTGTGACGTACGCACGCCTCCACCGCCGTCGCGTAGGCCAGCATAGCTCCGGGTGGCAGCGTGGGCGCGGGCGGGCGGTTGGGCGGTGTCGGGTGCGAGGGCGGCGAGGGCACAGAACATGCGTCGTCGAAGAGCGCGTACCTGATGAGGGAGCTCATCAGGCAGGCACTCAGCGGCAATCAATGGCAATCAGGGCGACATGGTGCACCTGATGAGGGAGCTCATCAGGCAGGCACATAGGCACACTCAGGCACTCAATGGCACTCCCTCGAGACGCCACGAGGTGCAATCTCAGGTGCCATCTCAATCTCAGGTGCCATCTCAATCTCAGGCGCCATCTGAGGTGCCATCTGAGGTGCCATCTCAGGTGCCATCTCAGGTGCCATCTCAGGTGCGAGCGCGTACAGGTAGACGGCCGAGCCCTCTGCCGCCACCCTCCCGCCTTCGCTCAGCGCGGCACGCTCCGAACGTAACGTCTCCGTCGAGCGTACCTGATGAGGGAGCTCATCAGGTAGCCCATCAGAGGCAATCAATGGCACGCTCCGAACGGAACGCCTCCGTCGAGCGCACCGCCGCGGACTCGAGCTGCGCGCAGGTGCACTCTCAATCTCCGATGGAATCTCAATCTCCGATGGAATCTCGAGCGCACCGCCGCGGACTCGAGCTGCGCGAGCGACTCGTTCGCCCCGTGCTGGTCGAGCGCCTCGGAGAGCCGGATCACCTGATGAGGGAGGCAATCATGGATGAGGGAGGCAATCATGGATGCGAATGTAGCACTCGGAGAGCCGGATCACCTGATGAGGGAGGCAATCATGGATGAGGGAGGCAATCATGGATGCGAATGTAGCACTCGGAGAGCCGGATCACCTGATGAGCGAGGCAATCAGAGATGAGGGAGGCAATCATGGATGCGAATGTAGCACTCGGAGAGCCGGATCACCTGATGAGGGAGGCAATCAGCATGCAATCAGTCTCTCCCGGGTGGACCCGCGCGCTGAGGAAGATCACCTGATGAGGGAGGCAATCAGAGGGCATCAACTGGGGCCATCAGATGCAATCAAGACGCAATCAAGGAGCTTCGGCGGCACCTGATGAGGGGCGTCATCAGCGCCAATCACAGGTCATCAGATGCAATCAAGACGCAATCAAGGAGCTTCGGCGGCACCTGATGAGGGGCGCCATCAGACGCAATCAGAGGCACTCAGCGAGGCCATCAGCGAGGCCATCAGCGAGGCCATCAGCGAGGCCATCAGAGCCATGCGATAGAATCACCTCGACGCCCTCGACGCCCGCCTCACGCATCGCGCGCCGCATTCGACGATGAGCGAGCGTCGCCGCCGCCACCCCCACCGCCGCCCCCGCCGCCGCACCGATGGCATTGCCGGCTGCGCCGAGACCGGCGCCGATCGCGCCGCCGGCGGTCCCGGCCAACGCGGGAGTGAGCGTCTTGGCCGCGCTGTACGTGCCCGAGACGGCGCTCACCACGGCGTTCGAGAGCGCGGGGCGTGCCGTAGACGCCGTATCGAGCGCATTCGACGCCACGTCACGGGTTTTGGAGGCGACCGATCGCGTGACTTCGGCGACGCGGGCGACCGTCTGAGAGCTCGCGGCGGCCTCGTATGCTGTCGAGGCAAGGCGGCGAGCGCGCGCGATCCGCCCCTCTTCCCCGGCCTCGCCCACCTCGGCGCCCTCGGCGGCAGCGGCGCCCGTCGCGCCGTACCGGGCGCCCGTTGCGCCGTCCGCGGCGCCCGTTGCGCCGTACCGGGCGCCCGTTGCGCCGTCCGCGGCGCCCGTCGCGCCGTCAGCGGCCGGCGCCGCGCCACCTGCCTCGGCGCATGCCACCCCGTTGGCAGCGACCAGTGCGGGCGCGCCTTCCGCCGCCGCCGCCGTGCCCGCCTCCGAAGACGCCGCCCCCTCGGCAGCGCCAACGTTCGCTGGTGGCGTCGCGACTGCGGGACGCGCCGTGTTGGGTGCTCCCTCCGCCGCCGGCCCGTCGTCGTCATCGCCGCCGGCAAGGAATTCCCCGAGGCGCTTGCCGAGGCCGCTCGCCTTGCTACGTAGGTCGGCCTCATCGACCTTCGACTTCAGGACCCCCGCTGTGTCCTTGACAAACTCCTTCAGTCCCTTTTCCTGCACCGACGCTTTGAAGCTGCTCAGCGCACCCTTCCCCCACTGGAGCCAGCCAGCACCGTCCTTGGACTCGTCGTCAGCGGCCGGCGCGTCCGAAGCCGGTGCGTCGGCTGTCGGCGCTTCGGCCGCCGCCGCCGCCGGTGCACTGCCGATGCCCAGAGCGCTGTCGATGGTCGCCTCGCCGGCGGCGAGCAAGCGGCGAGCACGCTGGAGGACAGACTCCTCCTCCACAGGCTGCTCCGCGGATGACTCGTCGGCGGTCGCCTCGGGAGGCGGCGACACGACAGGTGAGGGCGGCACCATCGTTGCAGACACGATGCCCGAGGTAGTCGCGTCACCGGCACTTGCGCTGGTGTTCACTTCCATGTCCGTCTCAAGTGCTGGAGAGAGTGTGCAGGGGCGAAGGCGTTGTGTAAAGTTTAGACCGCCGAGACGGCGCGCCTTTTCAAAACAGGACACCCCCTCTGCCCCGGAGAGCTGTAAGAGAGTGACGCTCACTCCGGCAGGGCTCATGCTGCTGCACTGACACGAAGCCCCGTTGCGGCGACCACGGGGCCCAGGTGTAGGGTGAGGGTCTGAGGTGAGCAGCACTCAGACCAGGGCGGCGCGCACGCGCGCGCGACTGTGGTTCGACTAAGAAGCGTGTCATGTCATCCGGAGGAAAACAGCCTACCTGCGTTTCGTTTCCTCAAACTTCAGAGACCCTCTCATGACGCTACGATCACCTCGAATGAGCCCACGATGGAGCGCACCTGCGCGCGCACGGCCTCGTCGCCGTCAAAGTCGTCGAGCTTGGCCTGCAACTGCAGCACGTACAGCCGCCGGCCGGCGATGCAGTACTTGCAGCTGAACAGCTTCTTGCCGCGCGACGAGTCGGTCGCGTACTCGATCGTATAGTATGACGGCGTGCGCCTGGCGGCGTCCGCAGCCTGCGCGGCGTTGGTGCGTAGAATGACACTGTTCACGCCATCGCGCGTGGTCTCGACGGCAAGCACACGCTCGGTAACCTGGTCCAGCGTGCCAAACGCCTCGAGCGAGTCGATGACGACCGGGTCGACAGTCACACCGAGCTTGAGGCCACCGGGCGACGAGAGCAACGCCTCGTGTAGGTGCGTCTTCACCGGCTTGCCTGCTGCCTTCCAGTCGGCCGGATACTCCAGCCGGTAGCCAAATTCCTTGTCGGCGAGCTCGGCCAGCGGCAGTGCAGTTGCGCTGGCGCCGGCGCCGGCGCTGCTGCTGGCCACCTCCTCGGCGCGAGCGGCGCGGAGTCGCACGAGAGGCGAGACGCTGACGGCCAGACCTGCTGCGGAAAGCACGTGCCGCCGTTGGAGCTGCGTCGCAGAGCTGCTGCTAATCGGCGGCTGCAGCGCCGCGGCGAGCAACGCGGCCGTCAGAGCGACGCTCTGCATGTTCCGACAGCACAGTCTGACCCACAGTCGTACTTTTCGTGAAGTTTGTTTTGTGGGGAATAGGTTCACGTTCACGTTCACGTTAAATTGCCATCTCGGCAAGACGCACGACCACCGGTCCCGTGGAGACACACCGTGGAGGGCGCAGACGGGAATAGGTTCAAAGGGGAGCCGTCGCGGGCGCCTCCTTGGGGTTAGCTCTCTCCGTCTCCCCTCCCTTCCCACCCTGAGTATCATCAGACATATTCTGTGGACCTGTGTGATTTAATATCATCAAGGCATCTCATTCATACACATACTTACAACTTAGGGAGGCACGGTGCGGACGGCTCCCCGTAGTCAGTTTCGATGTTTCGTCGCGGTCCACACCACACCACCCTGAACGGACGGTTAACCGTACCCCACTTGGTACTCAATTAGACTCAATTATACAATGTTTTTCAATCGTCCCCCCGTCTTTCGAGGTGCCGGTGTTGCTAAAAATCGTGCCTCGCGAGCTCTGCCGGCGCCACCCTCGCCGAGCACCTCGAGGGTGGCATAGAGGCTGGCGCTGAGGGCGGCGGGGTTGGTGATTGCACGGCGGCCGAACCCCAGGGCGGAGCCGGTTGCTGACCTCGAACGGAGGATGGCGTTGACGGATACCTTGAGGATGGCGTCGACGGCTCATTCGAGGACATGCCCAAGTTGACAGAGAACCTGAACAGATTGTTCGCCAGGGTTGAGGCAACCCCTAGTCGACCTTCTTGTGGTGTCTCCATACCACTACATTGACGAGATTCGTCCAAGTTGACAGACAACCGCATCAAATCGTCCTCCATTGTTGAGGCAAGCGCAAGTCGATCCTCCTGTGGTGTCACCATGCCACTACTTTGACGAGATTCACGGGGTGTTGGCCTCGACGAAGCGGCCAATGACAGAGGCAGCGGTGGCGGAGGCGGAGGCTGCGGTGGCGGAGGCTGTGGTGGCGGCGGAGGCGGTGGGGGAGGTGGCGGCGGCTGCGGTGGCGGAGGCTGTGGTGGCTGCGGAGGCGGTGGGGGAGGTGGCGGGACCTCGATTGGCGCCACCGGCGTAGAAATCCTGACCCGGATGCCCGACGCACAAGCTCTGGCGTAGAGGACACTGTACAGCGGGGTGATGCAGCACAGCTCGAGGAGCTGCAGCACGGGCATCGACATTGCGAAGAGCGCCACAACCAATGCCATGTTGCGCAAGTCGCTCCCCGACGCAACATGCCACCCGATGCGACTCTCGGTCGCGGCGCTGAGTAGCATGATCGTCGAGATCGCCTCGATAAGGTATTGGAAACCCATGGCGTGAGAAATGAGGCGGTCGGCGTCCGGCAGCCACCTAAAACACGCCCACGCCACTCCGAGCTGGACCGCCAGGAAGAGGCAGGTGATGGCGATTCCATCCGCAGCGCTCGGGGTGAGGGAGGGCCGAATCCCGGCGAAGATTCCAAGGACCATGTTCGCGAGCACGAGCGCCAGCCGAGAGCACGTGCTAAAAGGAGTGGCACCATTCACCCGGAAGAGCAGATAGCTCTGGCGCCCATGGAATACGTCCCCCCTTCGTTCACGCCGGATTGCAAACGGCTCGGCCAGCAAGCGCTCCGTGCGGTCTGGCTCAAGAAGGTCCTCCTCCAGATCATCACCAAACTCGCCGCTCTTACGATCGCGAAAGCCTCCACGGACTGCAAGGCGATCTATCGCACTCGCAGTAGCAGCCGCGTGAGCGTCGCGCATGAGGCGCAACCAAGACTTCTTTGGAGCTTTCCGAGAAGCAGCTGCGTCGGCTGTTTTTCTCTGCTGGAGCCGTTGCGTCAGCTGCTTAGACAGTTTCGCCGAGGCGTCGATGGTTTGAACCACACTCAGGAGAGTAGGCGCAGGTGCCTGCTGCCTCGAGGCCGGCCTCGAAGTCAGCCTTGAGGCCGGCCTTGAGGAGAAGTCGCTCGTGTCACGCGACTCGTCATAGTCTTCGTAGTTTCTTCGCGAGTCATCATGCGAGTAGGGGCTCTCCATGATGGTGTCGCCAGGCACTTCTGCTCCTTTCTTGTTGGGTGAACCCTTCCTGCTCTTGGGTGGTGAAGCCTTCTTCCTGTGTGAAATAGGCAGCGACAATAGGCTTGCACTATCAGTAGACAGGACCGAACCGGCGCCTTCCGGCAAGTCCGCGTACTTGGTCACGCCGAATTTCATCAGCTCAGCTAGCGCTGTGCCGCCGGCGATGGCGCCATGGCGTGACATGCCCTTCGCAACCAGCTTTCGCGCCTTTTCGGCGCCCGCCTCCACCAAATCTTCACTGAAGCCGCGGCCCCGCAGTAGGTCAATCACAACGGCGTCAGGCTCCGGCACTTGCTTGATGTACTCATCGACGTCCAGCTGGAAATCGCCGTCGAGGTCGCCTTTCTTGAGCCTCGCTCGAATCTCGTCATCGTCGAAGCCCAGCTCTCGCATCTTGTCCGCCATCTCTTCGAAGTCAATCCGACCGGATCCGTCTGCATCTAGTTGCTCAAATTCCTTGCGCAGCGCTTCAAGGCGCTCCGGCGGCATGGTCTCCATCGCCTTGGCTGATCGAGGGCGCTCGCGACTTCCGAAATATGCTGAGGGGGAACGCGTCAGGCGCACGAGGCTCGTACCAGTCGGAGTGGAGAAACCTTCGTTGTCGACACACTGCTGCATCGAACGACTCCTGTGTAGCCCAGAGCGGGGAGGTGTTGCAGGCAGTTTCGTGACTTGTCCCAAAGACGACGAGATCACTGATCCGATGATTGAAGCCGAGAAAAGTCCTACTTCTTTGCTATCCGGCGACAGCGACAAAGCCCGCGCGTTGAGGAGCTCGCTGGCATCGGCGTGGCCGATGCCATCCGTGTCGACTTCGTCGAAGACTACGTCGATCTGCCGCGGTGACATGTCCATGGCGTTCATGTTGGGTAGGAAATCATCGCGGTCGATGGACACGCTCTCGTCCGCTCCCTCCACGGGCGCGCTCTTCTCGTCCTCGACGGGCACTGATGGCGATTCCTCCTTTTCGTGCGTATGTGGAGATGATGGTGATGGTGGAGGCGATGGCATAGGTGATGGCACTTGATTGTCACGGACGATGGGCGGTGATGCAGCGGAAGAGCGGATATCCTCGATGACAATGGCAATGCTATCGACGACGGGTGCTGACATCCGCTGGGGCACGCCATCAATCGGCACGACGGGTGCTGACATATGCTGCCTCTCGCCATCAATCGGCGACTCCGGAGGTGAGGGCGTCGGTGAGGGTGGTGCCACGTCAAAAGATCGTGCCAGTGAGCGCTTCACGGCGGGACTGTAGATGTCCCGTGTCACGCTCGGCGTCGGCGGCCGCGGTGTGGCGACTGATCGAGGTGCCTTCCTTGACGGGCTGACTGCTTTGGCCTGCGCCTGTGCCTCCTTGAACACGGTGGCCGCAAAGGTCGCTGCGGCCGCGAGCGCCTTTGCCCTCTTACGACACCTCTCCGCCCTCTCCGCTTTGGATGCGGCGACGAGCTGGGCATCAGAGGCGGCTTGAATCGCCGCCTCGGCCACGGCCTCCGCAGCCTTCATCTCCGCATCGGCCCGAGCAAATGCCTGCGCCGCCTCGCTTGCACGCGCCGACGACTCGTTGCGCAACTGCAGGGCCGACTTCATTTGCCGGTCAGCCGCGTGCA
>Ga0210245_100885_pt1 | contig 25902 bp, 16 predicted proteins | sample ChrtobMetaP3_4mM_FD_155450 | JGI IMG/M metagenome (GOLD analysis project Ga0210245, IMG submission 155450) | Chrysochromulina tobin associated microbial communities from unialgal haptophyte culture, Seattle, Washington, United States - P3_4mM | ecosystem: Host-associated > Algae > Haptophytes >...
ATGGGCTAGTCATGTGGAGGTGGGTATCCAGTGCGCGCGCGGGGCTGATCCGGACGATAGGTACCGCTCACCAGCCTGTCGCTCGCTGGCGGGTTCGGACAGAGGTTTTCGCCCTCATGATTTGGAGCCGCTCCACGAGCGGCGACTTTGGGAAATTCATTTCCAAAAGTCTAGCACGAGCCAACTCGGGCGGAGCCTTTCGTGCCACTCTCACGTCGTCTGTGCGCTCCTCGAGACGCTCTCGTCTGGGTCGCATTCGTGCTCGCTCCCACGTGCCGGACGCTGGGGCACAACTACCGAAGCTGCCAGACGCTCGCGCCGTACTCGCGCCGCGCTCCGAGCACACCATCCGCACAAGGGCCCGCGAACTAGGGAGAAGGGCCAACTAGGCAGAGAGGACGTCCAGCACAAACATCATGGCGCAAGAGAGTCAGGAGCTCCTCGAAATCCTGCGACAAATCGCACGCTCGTGTGCTTGCCCTGAGGAAATCAAGATGCTTCAGATTCGCATGGGGGTCCCGCAGCCCAAACGGGCGCCGCCGCCAAAGCGCACGATAAATCTTCAGAATCTGGCGGCCGCGGTGGGCACGGTGAGTGCAGTGACTGTGCCACCCAAAAGAGCGATGCCGGAGGCGGACGCGGCGGCGCCGCCGCCACCAAAGAAACGGCCCCCTCCAAAGCGTGCCAATAAGGCGACGGACGAAGCGGTAGCCGCTAGAACGGCAGCCGAGCCTGTTGAGGCCGAGTCGCCCGCAGTCAAAACGAAGAGGCAGCCGCCACCTAAGAAGCCGAAGGCGGAGGGTCGAATGCTCGGGTCGGAGTCGGCGACGGTGGAGTCAGCGTCGTCCGCCGAGCTCGCCAGCTCAGCAAACGTGGAGAGCTTCGAGAGCACGACGCTCGAAGAAACTCTGCCCCTGCTGCCGAAGAAGAAGCCACCGCCCCGGCGGAGCCAAAGCTGAATTAAATCCGAATGAACGTATGAACCGGGTCTCCACCACAGAGACAACACAAAAACACGAATCATCAAGGAAGTGTGTGCGTGTAGTTGGGGGCGGGGCGGCGACTCTCTACACGTGCTGTGTGTGGAGCCCTCCAGGGCGTACAGCCGCTTTAACAGCCGCTCAGCCAGCTACAGCCAGCACTAGCTAGGGACCTAATACATGTAGTACTCGAGTGTCTCACGTACATGTGACGTGACACTGTCCCTGACAGCTGACACAGTCGCGTCCCGTCTCCCGCACGCGTTCTATCGACAAGAACCGGATGAATACGTCCATGGAATACGTCTCTACACTCGGCGCCGCGTCTCCGTCTCCCTCTTGTTGTCTTTTTTGATTTGTTTCGTCAGGTTTCCAATTTTGGCGCGAGGTATTTTCCGCGCTCTTTTTCATGTCGGTGCCCACGCCGATGATCGCTTACGCGATTCGGATCATGCCAACCGCTTTCAACGAGCGACTGCCGATGGCTTACGCGGTGCCAATTGCGTCAATGGCTTCCAATGTGCAGCGGCCGATTGCGCCGATGGCTTCCGCGGCGGCGGCTGTGCCGATGGCTTCCGACGTCAGCAACGAGCCAGCGGCAGCGCATCCCGCTCCACGAGCAGCGCCGTCGCAGACTATCACAACGGAGCACGTTAAGCTCGTGCACGGCGACTGCGTCGAGGGCATAGGGCAGCTCCCGGCATCGAGCGTCGATCTCGTCATCGCGGACCCGCCGTATAACATCGCCGTGCAAGGCTCCGCTTGGGACACGGTGCCCGACTACCTCGCCTGGTCGGCCGGATGGCTCAAGGCCTCGATTGCTGCCCTTCGTCCGGGTGGCTCCCTCTTTCTCTATGGCTCGCCTGCGAAGCTCTGGATCGATCGCCTCAAACTCGTCGCTGCCGAGCTCGGCCTCGAGTACGTGCAACACATCTCGTGGGTGTACAAGCAGGGCGGCGACTCGCGCCTGACCCACATGACGAGCTATTCAGTGCGCATGGAGTACCTCGAGTGGTTCGTCAAGCCGGGCGGGCCGCCCCAGTCCCGTCAGGAAGGGAGGATCGCCCTTGGGTCCGCCGGCCCGTATGTCGACGCCGACTGGTGGGACATTCCCCGTGAGAACTCTCGTTCCAAAGAGCGAGCGTATGGGCCGCCGCACCACCCGTCGATGAAGCCTCTCCGGCTGTGCGATCGGCTCGTCGAGGGCCACTCGCTCCGGGGGGAAGTCGTCCTCGTGCCTTTTGGTGGCTCTGGCTCCGAGTGCGTTTCAGTCGTGCAAGCGGGGCGCAAGCTGATCGCGTTCGAGACGGACGACGCGTACTACGAGCTGATCCGACGACGCATGCACGGGCATGGGCTGCTGCCCTCGAGCTTCCAGCCACTCACCGCGCTCGGCGACGGCGCGGCGGCGGCCGACGACGACGAGCAGCTGCTGATGCGGGATGGGCGGTACATGTCGGGCTACATGGGCGTCTTCAAGCACGGGCAGAAGTGGGTGGCTAAGGTGATGCGTGACGGCGCGTTCCGAAGCATTGGCGTCTTTGCGACTCCAAAGGAGGCGGCGCGGGCGTATCGCGACGTGTGTGCGAGCGAGCCGGACGTTGAGCGACCCGGCAATCGGGTGGAGGAGGCGAGGGCGGCGAAGAGGGCGGCGGCGAGGACGGGTGAGGGGCTCGTGCGAGGAGACGAGCGCCGTGCTGAGTGCTCTGAGCTGCCGGTCCAGGCAGAGGCCACGCTCAACACGGCGCTCATCTCGACACTCATCTCGAGCCGAACGGTGGCGCGGAGCTCGGAAGAGGTCAGCGCGCTCGTGGGCGCTCCAGGCGTATCGAGCGCGCCGCTGTTCCGAGCTCCGCTGGGCCCACCGATGGCACCGCAATCGTGGCCGGCAGTCGCCGAGAGAGGAGTGGTCGCTGCCGCCGCTGCGGCCACCTCCGCCACCTCCGCCACCTCCGCTGCCGCCGCCGCCGCCGCCGCCGCCGCCGCCGCCGCCGAGGCGGCGCCTGATGCGAGCGACGAGCTGGTTGATGCGAAGCTGGGCGCAGCGTTAGCGGAGGACCTTCCGGTGGTGACCTGTTCTGCCGAGTCGGAGGACGATGACGAGGACGTTGTGATCGCGTCGCTGCCCAATATAGTGCCTTCGATCTCCCTCGATCTCCCGCCAAGCAAGCGCCCCTGCAGGCGACCGGCGGCCGCGCCGGCGGCTGCGGCCACGGCTGCGGCGGCTGCGGCCGCGCCGGCGGCGGCAGCCTCATCGATGGCGGTGGCTCCGGCAGTCGGACATCGCGTCGAGGCGCGCTATAAAGCCCAATCCCTCGGCACCTCTCGAACCCAATGGTACCCGGGCAAGGTCACCCAATGCCATCCGGATGGCACCGTCGACGTGCAGTATGACGACGGTGACTTCGAAGCCCGTGTGCCGCCCAAGTTTGTCGTCGAGCTTGCTGCCGCTGCCCCACCGAAGCCGACGAGAGCACCGCCGCCGCCGCCGCAGCAGCAGCAGCAGCATCAGCAGCCCCAGCCGCCGCAGCCGTCGCAGCCGGAGGAGGAGGGCTCGGCCTGGCGCCGAGATGAGCGCCGAACATCTCGCCAGACGGCCGCAGGTCCTAATAAGGAAGGTCCAAATCAGGAAGGTCCAGTTGCGCGCCGAAATGAGCGCTCGGCCGCCGCCGACGCACGTGAGGGAGCGCCGGCCCGGCTGGGAGAGCGAGCTGCTGCGGAGCTGGCGGCGGTGCGCACCAAGCCACCACCTGGCTGGACAAAGGTGATGGATTTCGGCAAGCTCAAGGGCTATCGCTCGCGCGACGGGCGCAAGGCAATGTCTCTTCCAGCTGCGTGGCGCCTATACGACGAGCAGCAGCAGGGAGAAACTATGTACTAAGTTTGATAGTACATCTACAGCGACAGAGACGGAGAAGAGAAGGAGGGGAGGTATATGTTGGCGTGGTGAGGTTTTGAGATGGGTCCAATTGTTCCATGGCGTGGGTCGAAGAGCGGCTTGTTACTTTGTTGTCGAAGAGCGGCTTGCTACTTTGTTAGAAAGAAACCATCAAACCGGTCTCTTCATGCTTTGAAGAACTCTCCAATTGCCATCCTCAGCCCCCCCCCGCATTGATTATCATGGACGGACAGTTCTTGTTCAAGAACATGGAGTAACGTCAATTGCAGGTGTAATTATAGCGGCGGCCGGATGCTGCTGCCGGCCGCTCGCTTTCCTGGATACTCCCTGTACACAGGCTCGCCCCCACGCTGCCCTAGCGGACGTACTTGTCCTCGCCAAGTGGACCGGACGCGATCGGCTCTCGAAAACCAATCTCGAGCGATGCGCCACCTATCTGCACTTGCACACCGTGGACGCAGCCTGTCCACTGTGGCGTTCCGCAGCACGACGAGCAAGGCTCTCGACTGCTCCGATCCGAAACTTGCATTCTCCAGCTACTCCACCTTTGAGCTGCTCCGTGGCGCCACCGTGCTCACGGCCTGTTCGCAGCCGTGGCTCGTCAAGCATTCCGAGCCACTGCTCGCGCTGAGCGATCGGGTGCTCGGGCGTAAAGCCACCGAGGCCTTGCTTCGGCACTCGGTGTTTGCCCACTTTGTGGCCGGCGAGACTGCCGAGACCATCGCGCCGACGCTGCGAGGGCTCCGAGAGCAAGGCGTCGGCGGGATCCTCGACTATGCAGCCGAGGCCGACCTCGAGTCTGAAGGCGGCACCGACGTGACCGTCAACCAGCCAGCGCGCTCCTACCCTTACGTGAGCGAGGCGCAGTGCGACGCCAACCATCGCATCTTCTTGTCCGCCGTGGATGCCGTGCATGCAACGACGCCCGAAGGCTTCGCGGCGGTCAAAGTGACGGCGCTCGGCGACCCCGCGCTCCTCGAGCGCGTCTCCACCGCCGTGCGGGAGCTGCGCGCCTTTTTCGAGACGCTCGACCCGGCCAAGCAAGGCGTCATCTCCCGCGACGCCTTCCGCAGAGGCTGGCGCGAGGCTTTCGAGATGTCAGACGAGGAGATCGAGGCGGTCTTTGAGCGCATCGACACCGACATGGACGGCGACGTCGACCTCGTGGAGTTCACCAACGCGCTTCCACTGCATGCCATAGGGCCGCTCGTACAGCGCTGTCGATCCAAGGGCCCCCTCTACCGCTCCGCGCTCGACGTGGACGAGTGTGCGGGCCTGGAACGGATGCTCGCCAGACTGGACGGCATCGCGCTGCACGCCAAGGCGCTGGGCGTGCGGCTGATGATCGACGCGGAGCACACGTACTTCCAGCCGGCCATCGACCACACGGTACTCCGCCTCTCACGCGCGCACAATCGCGAGTACCCCGTCGTCTTCGGCACGTACCAAGCCTACCTCCGCGAGTGCGATGCGAAGCTGCGGCTCGACCTCGATCGTGCCCACCGCGAAGGATGGCACCTCGGCGCGAAGCTCGTGCGTGGTGCCTATATGGTGCACGAGAGGCAGCGCGCCAAGGAACATGGCTATCATGATCCGATCCACCCGACGGTGAGGGTCCACCCATACTACCCTGATTGCCCCCCTCATCAGGTCCCTGATTGCCACCCTCATCATCCTGATCATGGCCACTGATGGCCGCTGGTTGCTTCACGGACGGCCTCCATAATTGCCCTTCTCATCAGGTCACTGATTGCCCCTCTCATTAGGTCCCTGATTGTCCCTCTCATCAGGTCGAAGCCACCCATGCGAGCTATGACGCCGCCATCGACACTCTGCTGCTGCACTGCCCCTGCCCGGAGCGCACCTCGGTCATGGTGGCCTCGCACAACAAGGCGTCGATTGAGCGCGTGGCAGCGCTACTCCTCGGGGAACATCTCGGGGACGAGGGGGGCGAGCGCAGCCGCGTTGCGCGCGAGCGCGTCTATTTTGGGCAGCTGCTTGGGATGGGCGACAATCTGACCTTCACCCTCGCGCGCCATGCGCTCAAGGCATACAAGTACGTACCTTACGGCCCGATCCGCGAGGTGCTGCCCTACCTGATCCGGCGCGCGCAGGAGAATGCGGACGCGCTGAGCGGCGCCAAGGAGCAGCGCAACATGATGCTCGCCGAGGTGCGCCGCCGCGTGCTCGACATCTTCCCGTTCTGACGGCGCTGAGGTGAAACAGAAAAACAGGGGTGACGACGCAGTCGCTGTGAGGGTCGTGGCGCGCCGGCTCGTGCGGCGGTCTCTGCTCGACGACAAGTGAACGCGTGTCGTCGGTGTGCCGTCCGGTGGGGTCCACAGTTGATCATGTAGAAAAGTTTGTCTTTGGTCTCACAGGACCGTACCTAACGAGGCGGGCGACCTTCGGTACCTTCGGGCGGCGTTGAACTCCCCCACACTTGGAAGGGGGCGGTTCTTAAAGCTCGACGACAAGTGAACGCGTGTCGTCAGTGTGCCGTCCGATGGGGTCCACAGTTGATCATGTAACATGCGTTCGCTTGCGCGCTCAACACGGCGCGATTCTCACGCGGCGGTGTGTTCCTGGCCGACGCCGACGACGCCCGATCGCCAGCACTTGCCCGAGCGCGGACATTCGCATGCCACAAGAGAATACTGGCAATTGGGCGTGGGTCCCCGTGCTCGTGGAGCGCTACAAGGCGTGGGAGGTCAGCGTCGTCAAGTCCGTGCCCGCCGTCGTCAGGGCGCTCGAGGTGCGCGTGCAGGAGGCGAGGGATGTTGTCGAGGAAAAGGTGGCCATCGGGAAGGCCCACGTGGAGGCTACGGCGCAGGCCATCCCCGTGCGCGCTCGCGAGCAGCTTCGGTTGATCGTGAAGGACTACCCGGAGGCCGCCGTCAGCAGCGGCGCGATTGCGTATGCCTGCGCCATGGGCGCTGCAAACGGCAGCTTGCTCGGTCGCGCGCCGCGCAGCACTCTTCTGTTCGGGAGCTTGATCGCTTTTGCTGTGCGGCAGCCGCTGCTCGCCAAGTGGGGCGGCAGCTTGGTCGCCGTCAGTGCCACGCTCTCAACGTTCTTGAAGGCGCGCTGCGAGGCCGCAGGGCTGCTGCCGACGCTTGAGTCTGCCGATGCGAAGGCGGCGTGAGGGTGGCGGGTCCACAGGGACGCGACCCTCGTCGCTGTTCGGCGCGGGGGCACATGATAATGTGCGGCGAGAGCGCCGCACGCGCCTCTAGGGTCCCGTCACCGGTGCAGGCGTGCACAGGGCGGCGTGTTGCGGTCGTCGGCGCGTGCCGCGGCGTCGCGCCGTTCGAGTTTCGTGTGTACACGCTCGTCGCTTTATATTCACGCTTTAATGCTCACCGGGATCTCTTACGCCAAAGGAGACGAGGGAAACTACTTATTCTCTCGCACGCATTCGCCTCAGAGCATGCGCCGGTCGTCGCATGCTGTACGAGACTGCCCCGAGATCCGGTGCCGTCGAGGTCGTCGGTGGCCGTTACGGTCCAGGGGGGGTGCTGTTTGCTGTTTGGCCCCTCTGTGCGCTCGCCTCTGCGCTGTCCGCTGTGGCCGCTGTGGCTCACGCCCTGGTGCCAAGTGTCATCGCTGTGTCGCCGCGGAGCGGTGTTCGCATTCGCTGGCCCGTTGATTACATGACCGCCATCTTGAGTTCGCCGAGGCCCCGAGCAGGTCACAGACCCTTGCGGACACAGTTCATGTCCGCGCGCGCCGCTGCTAAACTCTCTCACGAAATGGCAGCTGTCCGAACGAGGCGGTTACGCGTGGTGAGCAGCCCTTCCACACCCACCCAGGTCCTCGTGCGTGGATGCGCGAGGTCGAGAACTCGAGATGCCCACCTGAGCTCAAGATCACGCTCCAATCAGTGGCAATCAGTGGTGACAAGGTCACGAGCTCGACTGCCATCAGAGGCCATCAGAGGCCATCAGTGGTGAAGTGGCCATCAGTTGACTCCCCTCTTTTTCTCGTTAACAGCCTGCATTAACAGCCCTTCGCGAAAAACACAGGAAAAACACAGGATTATGCTCGCGCTCCTAGCGCTGTTTGGGCTCCTCTCGAGCGCGCACGGCTTCAACGTGAGGAGCGCACGTCCCTCGGGATCGCTGCAGCCGTACCGCACGGGTGCGCCACGGCTCGCCGTGGACGAGGCGAGGCTGAAGCTGATCAAGGGAGGCCTGCCACAGAAGTTTGCCGAGAGAGTGTCCTTCCAGAGCAGCGGGCAGCGCCAGGCCGGCCAGGAGGAGGAGATCCTGATCCTCTGGCGCGAGTTCAAAAAGTGCTATCCGAGTGAGAAGGTCGCACTGCAGATGCTCTCCAAGAACACGGCCGTCATCCTGCCGCAGCTCAACAGCCCGCGCAAGATTAAAGGCACTTACGCGCTGCTTCAGAAGCGGCTCGGCAAGGCGGCGACGTCCGAGCTGCTCCTGAAGAACCCGGGCGTGCTCGTGTGCTCGCCCGAGGGCCTCGCAAAGCTGTCAGACAAGGTTGGTGGCAAGGCTCGAACTCGGATGATGCATGTAGCACGCGCACTATAGCCCTTGAGAAGCGGCCACGAGCTCCAAGGCCCGAGGCCCGAGCGTGTCGGGTCCCTCACCCGCCGGTATCCCGCCATATGACATCGGCTCTCGCCCCCGCAGGAGATTCTTGACGCCGCTGAGCTCGTCGCGTCGCTCGAGGCCAACAAGCCGCTCATTGGTGCGCTATCAGGGCTCGTGGGAGTACTCATCATCGGTGCCATCGCGGCCCGGATCGGCACTGTGAATGGCGCCGACATGAGCCCTGGTGGGCTCGTCGACTCGATGGTGACGAATAATCCCTACTTCCGGTGACGAGCGCTGCATGGGCTACGGGTACAGCTTTGTCGAACAGCTTTGGGTTCCACACAGCAGTTTCACTCTCTGGGGGTGTGCGATGGACTCATCGCGTGTTGAGGTGCGTGCGCATCGCTTTTTCGTGATGTGCGGTCGTCGGTCGACGGTTCTCTCGGACGGGACCTGGCTGTAAAGCCTAGCTGTCGTGTACAATCTACTTTAAGAGAAGTCGAGTGATTTAGCCTTACGGCCCGACGACCGCCCTCAGAAAATAAGCGGCTGACGTAAGACGCCCCCGGACGTCCGCCCGGTTCTGGTAGAGCCCGTACCCGATGAGCCCGTACGCTCCGCTCCGGCCTCCGATTAACGCTACGGAGCGGAGTGCGGAGACGCACGTTCTCGTTCACACTTATCAAACTTTACGGCTTTAACTGCCCAACATTGTGTGACCGACCCAGGTCCCAGCCGGTGGCGGTGCACTGATGACTGAAAACGAAAGTCGAAACACATGTCACACATCGGGCCGCTGCAACGGAGCCAGCCTTTGAGACGGGTGGAGTGTGGTGAGCGGCGGGGGGACCGCGACGATACTGACTGACTGACTGACTGACCGCCGCCGCGCCCGGCCTTTCCGATTCTACGCCTCCCGCGGTCCGAGATCACCCTCGCCAACTGAGAACGCCACACCTAAAACGCGCCCACCCAGTTGGCGAGCGGGCACGCTGCTCATGGGCATCTGGGGGCCAGCAAACACGAGCATCTAACGAGCATCGGGTGATCCTTTATGGATAAGTTGCCTGTCTCAGCGTGTAGCCCAGCCGGCAATGAGCTGTGCGCATGCATCGCTTCCGCTCCCTCTTGCCATGAGCCAGACATCAATTCCATGTGTACGCACTGAGGGAGGCACCTCACTTGCACTGATGAGCGCGCCGGCACGACCACGAAGCAGCTCAATCGCCCCCTGAGGATATGGCACGAAGCCTTCATCGGGTGGCGATAGCATGCACTCAGCCCCCAAGCGGATGCAGCAGACCAGCCCATTCCCACTCAGAGCAGGGTACAAGCTTTCAGGACGAACGTCGCTGAAAATAGCTTTCCAGATGCCATTCTTGCCAAACCAGATTGTACCTGTGGTGAGATCCGACCCAAAGCCGATGACGTCGCCTGTAGCCCACTGTTCCTCCCATGATTCACTTCCTGCGTGCCATAAGAGCTTTCGTGCGCCGTCTGCCCCCCAGCTCGCATCGTCGTCACCTACCCCCTCGCCCAAGGGAGCGCTTGCTCCGACAACAAACGAAGGCGATGCCCACCCAAGCTGCGGCGCACCGCCAATTGTGATGAGCTCTATCTCGTAAAAGGCTTTGACGGGCGCCAAGGCCACTCGAACGCCAATTGTGCCGAATCCTGCGATGAGGGTTGCCGATGGAGGCACGCTGGCTGAAAGCAATGCCGCTCCGGTCTCGAGCAGGATGTGTGCGACCTGCTCGTGGCCATTTTTGGCAGCGCTCATCAAGGCGGTCCAGCCATCTGGCTTTGCCTGATTTGGGTCCGCCTTTGCCTCGAGCAGGACACAAGCAACCTGATCGTGGCCATTTAGGGCAGCCATCATCAAGGCTGTCCAGCCGGCGTTGCTCTGAGCGCTCACGACGGCGCCCGTCTTGAGCAGGACGAGAGCAACCTGCACGCGGCCATTATGGGCAGCGAGCATCAAGGCGGTCACGCCGGCGTTGTTCTGAGCGCTCACGACGGCGCCCGCCTTGAGCAGGACGAGAGCAACCTGCTCGTGGCCATTTTGGGCAGCGAACATCAAGGCGGTCCAGCCGTCGTTGTTCTGAGCGCCCACGACGGCGCCTGCCTCGAGCAGGACGAGAGCAACCTGCTCATGGGCAGCGCACATCAAGGCGGTGAAGCCATCGGGCATTGCCTGATTTGGGTTGGCCTTTGCCTCGAGCAGGACAAGAGCGACCTGCTCGTGGCCATTTAGGGCAGCGAACATCAAGGCGGTGAAGCCGGTGTTGTTCGAAGCGCTCACGACGGCGCCAGCCTCGAGCAGGACGAGAGCAACCTGCACGTGGCCACTTTGGGCAGCGAGCATCAAGGCGGTCCCGCCGTCGGGCTTTGCCTGATTTGGGTCTGCCTTTGCCTCGAGCAGGACGTGAGCGACCTGCTCATGGCCATTTCCGGCAGCTCTCATCAAGGCGGTGAAGCCGGGGTTGTCCTGAGCGCTCACGACGGCGCCCGCCTTGAGCAGGACAAGAGCAACCTGCTCGTGGCCATCATTGGTAGCCATCATCAAGGCGGTCAAGCCGCCGTTGTTATGAGCGCTCACGACGGCGCCCGCCTCGAGCAGGACGAGAGCAACCTGCACGCGGCCATTTCGGGCAGCGAGCATCAAGGCGTTCAAACCGGCGTTGTTTTGAGCGCTCACGACGGCGCCCGCCTTGAGCAGGACGAGAGCAACCTGATCGTGGCCATTCAGGGCAGCGCTCATCAAGGCGGTCCAGCCGTTGTTGCTCTGGGCGCTCACGACGGCGCCCGCCTTGAGCAGGACGAGAGCAACCTGCACGTGGCCATTATTGGCAGCCAACATCAAGGCGGTCACGCCGGCGTTGCTCTGAGCGCTCACGACGGCGCCCGCCTTGAGCAGGACGAGAGCAACCTGCTCGTGGCCATTTTGGGCAGCGAGCATCAAGGCGGTCAAACCGGCGTTGTCGTGAGCGCTCATGACAGCGCCCGCCTTGAGCAGGACGAGAGCGCAACGCTCGTGTCCAAAAGCACTCGCCCGCATGAGCGGAGTGCCACCGTCGGAATCGGCGAGCGCCGCATCCGCCCCTCGAGTGAGGAGCAGCTGCACGATCGGATCGGCGCCCTCCTCCGCGGCGAGGTAGAGCGCGGTGCAGCCCTTGGCGCTCTGCGCATTGAGAGTGGAGGCGTTTGATGTTTCCAGCAGCTTGAGGACGGCCGCGAGTTGCTTGCGGCGGGACGCGACCATGAGCGCCGTGATCCTCCCCGCGTCCTGCGTGCGAGCGAGGGTCGCCACGTCACCCGTCGCGGCGGCGCGCAGCCGCTCCGTGCACGTGGACGCCTCGTCGGTGAACTCGCGGTCCGAGAGCGTCGGCACAAAGAGGCGAACGACGGCGTGCTGCTTAGCAATGCGTGCTGCGTCAAGTGCAGTCTGGAACTGCGTGTTCTTCTCCTCCTTGTCGGCGCCCTTTGCGACGAGCGCACGGCAGATGGCCACGTGCCCGCCCACGGCAGCGCGGTGTAGCGGCGTGTTGGCGTGCTCGTCGGCGACGAGCGGGTTGACGCCCGCGTCGAGCAGCGCCTCGACGAGCGCCGCGTCGCCCGCCCCCGCGGCGAGTCGGAGGAGCGCTCCCACGCCGTCGGAGGCGACGACGAGCGCCTTGGTGCGCGGCAGGGCCTTCTTGTCGTCCCACCCACCCATCTTGACGTCCACCGCGTCGCCCTCCACGCGTGCGACGACGGCCGAATTCCAGGTCACGTCAAAGGCGAGCACGCGCTTGCCCACGACGAGCGCGTCGTTAGCGGCCAGCTTCCCCGCCTCGCGCGCCGCCTGGCGCGCCACGCCCTTGGCTGCCTCGAGCGCCGTGGGCAGCCACGCGGCAGGCAGCCCCATGCGCACGAGCGTGGCAAGCACGCGCAGCCGCCACGCCTCATTGTCTGGCACGGCCGCCGCTTCGGCCGCCGGCAGCTGCGCCGCCTCAACGAATGCGTCGCCAAACGCCGCGCCGCCCGCCTGCACGCCAATGAGAACAGCGTTCGTCCACCACACGCCCCACACAAACGACGGCAGCGGCACGCCACCCTTGCCGATGGCGAGCATCGCATAGTACTCCTGGAAGGAGAGGTGGAAGGCTTGCATCTGCAGCGGCTCCGCCTCGAGCAGGCGCACGAGCGGCAGCCCGTCTCGCGCCACCAGGGCGCGCAGCTCGTCGGCCGCTCGCTGGGCGGCGGGCATGCCGATGCGCGCGCCGATGCGCGCGGCGGCGGCGGCGAGATGCGCCTCGGTGATGATGCGCTGCTCAGCGGCGTGCGCCTCGAAAAAGGTGGCTTGCAGCAGCGCGCGCGCATCGTCCGACACGGCGGCGCCCGACCGTTTGAGCATCGCGCCGGCCGCCACCTCGTACAGCTCGGCGGTGGTAGTTGGCATGTCGATGCCGACACGCAGCTGCGCTATGGAGCACACCATCGAGAGCATGAGGGGGTTGGCGGTGACGCGGCGCATCGTGCCGGCCTCACCGCAGCCGGCGTCTAGCGGCACCTTGTCGCGCAGGTAGGACTTGAGCGCGGACGCACGCTCGTCGCCGAGCCGCGTGGCGAGAAAGGCCTCCTGCTGCGCGTCGGTCAGTGGCGCGAGGGTCAGCCTGTGGAACCTGGCGAAGCCCGCCTCGTCCAGGCCGGCCGGCCGCGAGGTGCACAGGACCACAAACCCCTTGGGCGCGAGCACCTCAGCGACGTGCTTCTCGATGCGCGCCCGTTGGGCGCCCGCCTCGTCGAGCCCGTCGAGCAGCAGCAGCACGCGCCGCTCGTGCATCGCCGTGCGCAGCATCGCGTAGTGCAGCGGCGCGCACGTCAGCTTGAGGTCGGCGTCCACCCAATCGTTCGCCGCGTCGAAGGCTGCCCCTTGCTCGGCGAGCCGCTTCTGGAGCTGCTCGGCGCGCACGAGCACGGGCACGAGCGGCTCGCGCCCGTCGTCGTCCTCGGCGCGCCCGTCGCCTTGCCCCAGCGCGTGCATGATGAGCTGCGACATGAGCCACGTCTTGCCCGCCGCCGGGCCGGCGGTGAGTAGCGCGCACGTGCGTGCACTGGAGTGCAGGTCGTGCAGCCACGCACACAGCGAGCGTGCGTCGCGCACGGCGAGCGGCTTGCCGTCGGCATCGTGTCCCTCCACGCCAATGGGCACGCAGTCCGTGAGCGTGTTAAGCTGTTGGCCGGAGAGGGCGTCGGGGATGTACGCGTGCTGCGCTTGCAGACAGTCGAGGTGCCACGCGCGGATCGACGCGAATCCGGTGTCGGCGGGCATCGGCGGCAGCCCCACCCGCGTACCCTCAGTCGATTCGAGCTGAAGCTGAAGCGTCTTCTCCAGCGCGCCAACGGTGTTGTGCACGTACTCCTTGTATAGGCTGATGACCTTGGGCTTGTCGCCCTTGCTCGTGAACTTGGACTGGTTGATCCGCTCAATGTCGGCAGCAACATCCAGCTCGATCGCCTTAACCTCAACGCGTGTCGCGTCCGCTTCGCTGCTCAGTGCAAAGACCTTGGGCTGCAGCTTATCGAGGTGCACCCGTAGCGCGGGGTAGGCCGTCAACCTCTTGATCAGCTCCCGACTCAACGAGTCCTCGCAGCAGCACCTGCGTGTGTGGGACAGTGTAGCAGACGCGTGCGAGGGATGAGGAGAGGGGATCCCATTACATCTGTGCAGAACAAGATGGGCAGCGCTCACCATCCACGTTTAAAGTACGGCGTCTCGTTGTAAAGCGTGTCGAGACCCACGCAGAGGCCGGGCGGTGCACCCGCGTCCTTGGCCGCGACAGCCGACTCATGCGAGGCGAAGCGCACGATGGCGGGGCTGCGGCTGAGGTCGCAGCTCTCAATGGTTCCGAATCTGATGAGCGCCGCGCGTACCACGCTCTCGTCTGCGTTTGAGCTCAGCTCGAACAAGCAGACAACCCCATCAAACTCAGCTGGCCGGGGTGGGATCTCCTCGATCTGGAGCACGGTCGTTGCAAGGATCGACGCATACAGCTGATTCATCGCCCCCCCCTTGAGTGCGATCTCAAAGAAATCCTTCTGCTCCGGTGTCCTTGGTGCCTGATACAATGATCCAAAGTCCCAGAACAAGGCTTTGATTGCCAGCCTTATCAGAGCGCGTCGAAGCACGCGGATGCGCGATCCGGCCGGATCTGGATCGCCTGACATGAGCCAGCCATAGGTAAGCGCGCCGATGCTCCGATCTCCACGACGAACGAGCGCTGCGGCCGCTTCACGGCTCAGCAGCGGCGATGGCGAGGCCCCGCGCTTTTCCAATGCCTCGAGCGCCTGCCGATTGGGCATCTTGAAGCTGTCCGGCTGCATCAGGAGCCACTCCACGCATAGCAACCGAATCGCTCCACACAAGAGGACTTGTATGACGATCTTGTCGAGCTCTGTGAGCGCCTGATGCAGCTTGGGCGGCAGCGGTGTACAGACGTCTAGAGAATTGAGCTCGGACTGTGCGCCCATGGCCACGGTGGGCCGCTCAGCGTCGTAATCGTCGTCAATGTTGGTGTCGTCCCCGTCCTCCAAGGCTCCCTCTGAGACAGCTTCCAACGCAGGCTTCCCCTTTTTCTTAATGTTGACGCGGCTGGATTTCTCCTTCTTGCTCGGACTGTTGCCGCGATGGCCTGGGGTGGTGCCGCGATGGCTTGGGGTCTCGCCGCGATGGCTCGATGTCTCGCCGCGATGGCTTGGGGTCTCGCCGCGGTGCGAGCCACTGCCTAATGCTGGCAGTTTGCCCTTGTCCTTCTTGCCCGTGTCCTTCTTTGGAGCCATGAATTCGGTTTTCACCAAACCCTTTCGAAGCCGCGGCGGCTTGATGATCCGCTTGGTGAGCAGCGAGGTTGGCACGCCGGAGGCTGGACAAGCTCGGTGTCGCGATTGGGTTTGGAAAGTTCTTGGTTGACAATCAACTCCAAATCAAGACATGACACATGAAGTCAAGCTTGGTTGTCGGAGCCACTTTTTTGAGCGATCTTATCCGCAAGGTGAACGAAACCAACTCTTTTCACCTCGCAAGTGCTCGACAAGAGCGCTGACGTGGGTCCGACAGCCTGGCTGAGGTGATGAGAGCCCGTATGACTGCCTCGATCGGGCTTGCGTGACGACGGCGCGCCGCCTGAGCGCGAGCGCGTGCTGGCGCCGCCGGGTGAAGCGCACTCTGCTCTGACGCATCGGCGCGCTCTGACGGCTCACAGCGTCCCACTGTGCCTCCCTGACGCCGCAGCGTTGAGCCATGTCGACTGGCAAGCTCCGCTTCCTTACGCTGGTCAAGCCAGTGCTGCACGTGCTTCCCGAGGTCGCGCCGCCGGACCGAAAGATCCCGTTCAAGGTGTGCGATGCTGCGGCCACTGCCAGCGCGGTCACATAGAGCCGCACGCAGATCCCATGGCGCTCGTCAGCGTTTCTGTTACGGAGCTGAGGAGGCGAGGTCCATGGGCGCACGGCGCGCCTCAGCGTCGCGACGGCCCCAGCCTCACGATTCGCACGGGTCGCCTCACGGGTGCGCAGGAGAAGGTGCTGTGGACGGCGATCACGCTCTTCATCTTCCTTGTCTGCTGCCAGATCCCAATCTATGGCTGCAAAACGAACAAGAGCTCAGATCCGTTCTACTGGATGCGTGTGCTGCTCGCCTCGAACCGAGGCACGCTCATGGAGCTGGGCATCTCGCCCATCATCACTTCCGGCCTGGTCATGCAGCTTCTCGCCGGCTCCAAGATCATCGACGTCGACCAGGGCCTCAAGGAAGACCGTGCACTCTTCTCGGGCGCTCAGAAGCTCTTTGGGATCTTGATCACGGTGGGTGAGGCGGTGGCGTACGTCATCTCGGGCATGTATGGTGACGTGCGCGAGCTGGGCGCGGGCAATTCGATCCTGATCATCCTGCAGCTCTTCGTCGCCGGCATCATCGTCATCATCCTCGACGAGCTGCTCCAGAAGGGGTATGGGCTCGGCTCGGGCATCTCACTCTTCATCGCGACCAACATCTGCGAGACCATCGTGTGGAAGTCGTTCTCGCCGACGACGATCAACACGGGCCGCGGCACCGAGTTCGAGGGCGCGCTCGTCGCCTTCTTCCACCTCGTCGTCTCGCGTCCCGATAAGTGGAAGGGCGTCAAGGAGGCCTTCTACCGCCAAAACCTGCCCAACCTGACGAACCTCATGTCGACCGTGCTCATCTTCCTCGTCGTCATCTACTTCCAAGGCTTCCGAGTGGACCTGCCGGTCAAGTACCGATCACAGCGCGGCATGCAGGGCTCGTACCCCATCAAGCTCTTCTACACCTCCAACATGCCCATCATCCTGCAGACCGCCCTTGTCTCCAACCTCTACTTCCTCTCGCAGCTCATGTACAAGCGCTTCCCGAACAACGTGCTCGTCTGCTGGTTCGGCCGGTGGAAGGAGGATGAGACGGCGGGCCCGAGCGGCAACGCGCCCGTCGGCGGCCTCGTCTACTACCTCTCGCCGCCCAATTCGATCGCCGAGGTCGTCGCCGACCCGATCCACGCCGTCTTCTACCTGATGTTCATCCTGGTTGCATGCGCGCTCTTCTCGAAGACGTGGATCGAGGTCTCCGGCTCGTCGGCCAAGGATGTGGCGAAGCAGCTGCGCGACCAGCAGATGGTCATGAAGGGCCACCGCGACTCTTCCCTCGCCAAGGAGCTCAACCGCTACATCCCTACCGCCGCCGCCTTTGGTGGCATGTGCATCGGCGCGCTCACCGTCATCGCTGACTTCATGGGTGCCATTGGCTCCGGCACCGGCATCCTTTTGGCGGTGACCACCATCTACCAATACTTTGAGATGTTCGTCAAGGAGAATGGGCAGGACAATGCCCTCTCCGTCTTCTTCTAGACGCGTCGTGAGGAGTGAGGCCCGCGAACTTCGCGCCGTGATGGACGCCCCTCGCCAGCGCGCATGGCGATTGATGATGCGGCACGGCCGCCAAGAAGGTGTGTGACACCTGCATGGGACGCTACGTTGTCAGCACTGGCGGCGGGACGATGGGTGCGCATGTGGTTGTCTTTGTTGTGGTTCATGTTGACCGGTCGACGCCGGTGTCGACGCCCATTTATTGTCGTTGTCGACGGAGGCCTCGCTCCTCCAGCGAGAGCCTCCGGTGTGTGTTCAGTGCGTACGGGATGATTACCGCATGGAGTGTACTCCACAGTGTCGACGGGAAAACACATAACTTTGGTCTTTGCAAACCGTGTGAAAAACTGATACCGGTTACCGCGACGGCGTGCACGGCATACGAGAGAGACCGCTGACCGGGCTGGCGCGTCCGCGGACGGTGGGCGGACCCGGCGTTGCTATAGCGCCGATCGCGCGCAGATCCGCCCCGGCCCCGGCCCAGCATGCGTGTCTCTGTCGAGAAGCCTACGCTCTCCCATGCTCGCCCCATGCTCTCTCATCCCTGGCCGGCGCCTCTCGGGTGGTGTCCTGCGCGGGGCTTCATCGCGGCACCGACTCGGCGCTCGACCTTGTTGGCTCACTCACCAACGGCTCACAAACGTTTCGGACAAGTCCATCGCGACCACGCGCCGCGAGAACTGGAGCACGAGCGTGTCGGCCTTCTTACCGGGCTCGACGATGTCGCGCACGTACGGGGCAAGCTCGTGCATCGTCCACACCTTCTTGACGCCGTACAGCGCGACGAAGCGCTCCTTGGGCGTCAGCGGCAGTGACGAGACCGGCAGCGACTGGATGGTGGTTTCGTCAACGGCGGGACTGTCCGCCGGCTTGAGACTGATCGCGAGGCCCTCAAGGGTCGTCTCATCGAGCTCGACGCCCGAGGGCAGCCCCTCCCGCCACGCCTCCATGAAGCGCTCGCGCGGCCACGCGTCGCACTCGGCGAGCATCGCGCGCGCGCGGAAGCGGCACAGGGCCCTGGGCTCGAGTGCGAGGAACTCGGCGGAGGAGGCGGCGACCCATTCGTCCCAGGCGGCACGCGCGAGCGTCGAGTGGCAGCGCAGGCAGTGGCGCACGACGGCCTCGTCGATGCCCTGCGTGGCCTGCTCGAGGCAGCCCGCCACGCACTCCGCCACCGGCACCGCGGACAACGGCCACTCATGCTTGACGCACTGAGCGAGCGCAATCTCCATGACGTCGAGCTCGAGCTGCGCATCGACGCCGCACCAGCGGCCGTCGACGCAGAGGGCGCGGCTGTCGCGCAGCGCGACGCGCAGCTCGGCTGCGCTCGCCTGCACCGCGTTCTCGAGCTCGGCGAGCGTCAGCCGCCGCTTCGATCTTTGTCCCGGGGTCGCTGCCTCCTCCTCGCCCTCGCCAGGAGCGTCCTCCTCGGCGGCCGCCTCGCCACCCATGTATGGCCGCGCGGCGAGGATGGTGGCAAGCGTGCCCGTGCGCGGGGCGCTGCGGACCAGCTCAAAATGCGCAGTCGCCGAGGCCTCAGCGATCCAGACCTCGTCCGTCTGCTCCGAGTCAGGGCGCATCCGTTTGGTGCGCGCGCTCACGCCGAGCATCTTCAGGTTGGACGACTCGGCGAGGCGGACGGTGAAAGTCTTGTCCGCCGTGCAGAGAACCGCCTCGTCGTTGGGCCCGCCCTTGATGCGCACGCTGCGGACAATCAATCGGGCGGTAGGGGGTTCAGAGGCGAGTGACGAGTCAGGGCGCGGAAGCGTCTCGTGCTACGGACCTTGCATCGTCCTTCAGCACCTCTTTGAGCGTCTCCTCGTCGAACTCGAAGAGCCGGTAGTTGGCGTCGGTGTACGACTCGCCAAAGACGATCGCGGTGCCGTCTGCGAGCGTGTCGGCGGTGTAGACTTCCTTCACGTGCGCCATTGTGGCGGGAACGCCCGACACGGCGGTTTAAGAAAGTTGATGACGATGAGAGCGGGCGTACGTGGAAATCGGCAACGGGGTGCTCATGATGGCGCTAAGCAACATTCCTTCTAGGACGACTATAAAAAAAATTATGGCCTCGGCCCAAGGCGCCGATGCGGCCGCCGCCTTGACGGGCGTCGACGCATACGAGCGCCAGGAGGTGCTCGGCCGTGGCACCATGGGCTGCGTCTTCCTCGTGCGCCGGCGCACCGACGGCTTGCTTCTCGCCCTCAAGACGGTCGTGATCGCGTCGTCCAAGGACCGTGAGCTGGCGCTCAACGAGATCCACATCTTGCGCGCGCTCGACCACCCGCACATCGTGCGCTTCGTCGACTCCTTCGTCGCCGACGAGGAGCTGTGCATCGCTATGGACTACTGTGCGGGTGGCGACCTGACCGAGCTGCTCAACCGGCAGCGCGCAGCGTCCAAGCGGCTGCCTGAGGTGGAGGTGCGCTCGATGCTGGCGCAGCTCTCGAGCGCGCTCGCGCACGTGCACGCTCGCCGCATCGTGCACCGCGACATCAAGTCCTCCAACATCTTCCTGCGGGCGGCGCCCGCGGCCGGCGGACCGAGCGCCGTGACGGGCATGCCCGTGAGCGGCGGCGGCCGTCACCATCTCATGTTGGGCGATTTTGGCGTGGCGAAGGCCCTCGAGTCGACGAAGGCGATGGCGTGCACGCAGTGCGGCACGCCCTACTACCTGCCGCCCGAGGTCTGCAACGGCGCGCCCTACGACGTCAAGGCCGACCTCTGGTCGCTTGGAGTGCTCGCTTATGAGCTGATCGCGCTGCGCTACCCGTTCACCGGCCAGACGCTGCCGCAGCTGATTATGCGAATCATCGGCGGCAAGTACACGCCGCTGCCCTCCTCCGTCTCCGGCGAGCTGCGCCTGCTCGTGACCACGCTGCTCCAGCAGCGGCCGCAGTTCCGCACGAGCGCCGAGGCGCTGCTCCTGGTGAGAGCCGCTGATGAGTGCCACTGATGAGTGCCACTGATGAGTGCCACTGATGACCTAATGGCCTCGAATGGCCTCTAATTGCCACAAATTGCCTCTAATTGCCTCTAATTGCGCGCTGCTCCAGATGCCCGCACTCGCGGCGGCGACCCCGCTGCTGCACATCGCGCCCGCCACGGCGCCTAGTAGCCCAGAGAATGGGGGCTTGGGCGCCAACGGCGCCGTGCCGGGCGGCGGCGGCGGCAGCGGCGGCGGCGGCGGCAGCGGCGCCGGCGGCAGCGGCGGCAGCAACGTGCGCGCGAGCGGTCGCATCGGAGCCCCCACCAACGGCTCGGTCTCGCCGCCGCCGCAGCGGCCAAGCGTGCCGAGCAGCGCCGCGGCGGCGCCCGTCTCGGCGCGCCGGCCCGGCGACCCGAGCTATGCAGCCGGGGCGCCGACCAAGCGCCGAAAAGAAGCGCTTCCTCCCGCGGCCAAGGGGGGCGCCGTGGCGTGCGCGGCCAAGGGAGGCGCCGTGCCGGGCGTCCGGCAGAAGCCCACCGCCGCGGCCGCGGCGTCCTCCCTCGCGCAGGCAGTGCTCGTGTACGGGGCCGCCCCGCCGACCGACGCCTCGACCGACAAGGCGCGCCGACAAGGAGGGTCCGCGCAACGAGAGCGCGAGAGCGGCGCTGGCGCCAGCGCTGGCGCCGTGCCGAGCGTCTGCGCGGGGAGCATCCCCGATGCGCACCAGCTGATGGCCGAGCATAAGTGCCGTACCGAGCGCTTGGGCAAAGAGGGGAAGGCGAGCGCCGCCGGACGCAGTGGCGCCGTACCGAGCGCTGCCAGTGGAGCTGCGAGCGCCGTACCGAGCGCCGCAGCGACGGCGGCGACGCCGGTCGAGGGCGGCGTTGCTGGCAAGCGACCCGCCCGCGACGACTCGATCTTCAAGTCCCCACGCTTGCCTAATATGGCAACCTCATGGTTCAAATCCCCGCGCACGCCGGCGAGTGACATGAACCAGGTGACGCACGTGCGGATGGCCGATGAAACGCCGCCCGCGCCCGTGGGTGCTCGTCGCGCCGGCTGTGAATGTTCACAGCCCGCGCCCGTGGGTGCTCGTCGCGCCGCCACCGACGGCGGCACCGGCTGTGAGTATTCACACGACGGCGGCACCGACGCCAGCGAGGCACACGCAGCGTTCGCAGTGCTCTCCTGGCCCACAACCGTCGTCGCCGCCGCCGCCACCGACACCGCCGCCACCGACACCGCCGCCACCGACACCGCCGCTGCCGCCGCCGCTCCCACTCGAGCCACTCCCACCACCACCACAGTGACGGCACGCGCCGTGTGGCGTGCCGGGCAGCCCCTCGGACCCATCCCCCTCGTCGCCGACAGCTCGGCGAGCACGGCACCGGACGAAACTCCTTCGGATGCCGCCTCGACGCTCGGCACGACGCTCGGCTCGAATCTCGGCGTGAATCTCGGCGTTCATCTCGACCCGACGCTCGGCACGACGCTCGGCTCGAATCTCGGCGTGCATCTCGGCGTTCATCTCGACCCGAGCGCGGCCGACGCACTCGAGTCGACGCCGACGCCGCAGCTCACGCCGCGCCGAGAGTGGGGCGGCACCGACACGCTCGCGCGCCAGGCCGTCCTGGTCGCGATCCGTACGGTAGCGGCAGCAGCAGCGAGCGCCACGATGGGCTCGGTGAGCTCGGCGGCTTCGTCGACTACGTCAGATGCCTCATGGGACTTGGGAGTCGGAGGCACCCTCATCGGCACAGCGGCCGACAAGGGCGTACCGTCGGCCGCCGCCGCCGCCGCCGACGCCGCCGCCCCCACCCCCAACCCCGCCCCCGCCCCCGCCCCCGCCGCCGCCGCCGCCGCCGTCGGGAGCGACGAGGCCGGCGAGGCCGCGGGCAGCTTCGGTCAGGGGGTGCGCGCAGCCTCATTTGGCAAGTCTGCATGGACGAGCCCGCATGCACGCATGCAGTCGAGCCCGCAGCGCCGGTTACACGCGAGCAGCGGCCAGCCACTGCTAGGCGAGATGGATGAGGGCGTCGTCCTGCCGGTACGTTGATGACCACTGATGACCACTGATGACCTCTGATGAAGCATGCAATCCACGTCGTCCTGTCGGTACGTTGATGACCACTGATGACCACTGATGCCCTCTGATGAAGCATGCAATCCACGTCGTCGTCCTACCGCTACGACTCGTCGGGCAGCTTGAACGAGCATGCGGTTGATTGCCTCACTCATCAGGATGATTGTCTCCCTCATTAGGTACGCAAGGACTCGTCGGGCAGCTTGGACGAGCATGCGTCGGGCGATTCGCTCATCAGGATGATTGTCTCCCTCATCAGGTACGCAAGGACTCGTCGGGCAGCTTAAGCGAGCATGCATCGGGCGATTCGCTCAAGCTGGCGCCAGGCGGCACCTTTCTGCAGCGCCGTACCGGCAGCTGGAAGAATGCGGACTTTGAAGACGTCTTGTCGAGGGATCGGCCGCCGCGCATCTTCTCGTCCCCGTCGATGGCGGCGAGGCACGCGAGCCGGGAGACCCATCTGGGAGACAGTGTGCTCGCCCGGGCGGGGATCATGGCCGCGCCCTCGCCCGAATACCACCGCCCTGCGCCCTCGCCGCGCCTGGCCGAGCCACTCTCGCTGCATCTGGATGAGGTGCCCTCCGACCTCACCTCGCTCTTCACCCACTTCGACCGCAATGGCGACGGCCGGCTTGACGTACACGAGTTCCAGCAGCTCATGGACTTTATGATCTCCAAGAACCACAGCGCGGCGGGCGCCGTCGCGGGCGCGGGCGGCGCCTCCGCCGCCTCCGCCGCCTCCGCCGCCTCCGCCTCCGCCTCCGCCTCCTCCTCCTCCGCCGCCGCCGCCTCCGCCGCCTCCGCCTCCGCCACGTTGCCGCTCCTCGCTCAAGGGGGCTTTTCTGCCCGCGCCGCCGATCGAGCCGCCTCGCGCAACCCCGCCTCCGCCAAGACAGCGCGCGCTCTGGGTCTGCTGCCGACTGGTGGACAACCGACGGCGCCGCCGCCCGTGCCGCCGCCGGTGCCGCCGCCGGTGGCATTGCCCCCATCACCCGAGCGCGTAGTGGCGAAGGCGAAGGCGGCGGAGGCGGCGGCGGCGGAGGAGGCGGCGGCGGAGGCGGCGGAGGCGCCCACGACGGCGCACGTGCCTAATTCGGACGCCCTGCCTGCGATGGCGGCGCCCACGACGGCGCCTTCCACCGCGACCTGGGTGAGCGATCTGCTGAGCCAGCCGTGGATCCCGTCGCCGGAAGCCACCGGCCTCGATCTCGCCTCGATCGAGCTCACCGAGGGACAGACGACGCCACCGCGCACGCCCCCGATGCCCCAGACGCCCCCCGACGACGATCCTAATATGGACGACGATCCTATGGGAGCGCCGACCGGGCTGCCGTTGCCGCCGCCGCCGCGCGCTCGAGCCTCGTTCAGCGAGGCGTCCCACTATGGCACCTCGCCCGATGTGCTCAGCCGCGCCGCCTCGCTCGCCGCCGAGGAGCCCGACTCGACCACGTCCCCGGGCACCCATAGCCGCATGCCGCGCCGGAGCCAGTCGGACTTGGGCCATTCGTTCGACAAGGGTCGACCCGCCGTCGACAAGGGGGTCGCGGGCGACTCGCTCGGCCGCTTTGCCAAGAAGAAGGGCGTCATTGGCGCGGTGCGCAGCGGCCTCAAGAGCCTCTTCTTTGGCCGCTCCAGCTCCACCAAGGGCCTCAGCACGAGCAGCACGTCGAGCACGGGGTCCAACTCTAAGCGGTGAGCAGGGGTGTGGAATCCAATGCCGAGAGAGAGAGAGATAACTGAACAAGCTACCCTAGCCATGGACGAATGATGGAATGAACGTTGCGCCTGTCGGACATCGTGGGACGCTCTTCGGCGAAGTACTCGATTACGACCCCTTCTTCGGATCGAATATTAAACAGTAATATCTCATTCAATCACATCACTATTTGTTGAGAACGGAAGGGAATTGACATTTGACTGATCTCTGATGACTCCCCGCGCTCGGGCGCGCCCGCGACGGGTAGAGTTCCGGTGATGACTCACGACGGTTCGAGGTTCCGTTCGCTGCCAGCTCTGTTACGGCTATCGTCATCAGTTACGCTATCAGTTGGAAGTGGCGCCGTGACGCTACCTCGTCAGTCGAGCACCATCAGCCGCTTGTTAGCCCAGACAAAGCTGCCGCCCTGGAGCAGAGGCGAGCGCGAGGGTGGGGTGCTCACCACGGCGCTCGGACGCGTCTCCTCTCGGCGGCCTGCGCCGCCGAGTGACCAGTCGATCTCCCCGATCTCCCCACGTCGAGCGCTCAACGATCGCACCGCGGGCTCGTAGCTGCCCATCTCGGCGCCTGCCATCACGGCGCGAAGCATCGCCTCTGCGCGTGCCTCAGCGAGCTTCGCCTCTGCACGCGCAAACTCTCGGCGGAGGGCGGCGGCGGCGGCGGCGGCGGCGGCGGCGGCGGCATCGGGGTCCCCGGCGTCCCCAGCAGTACCGGCGACGCCATGCACGCCGCTGCTGCCGCCGCCGCCGCCTGCAGCCTTGGCGATCTCGTCGCGTCGCCACGGCGGCGCGCGCTGCCCACGGCCGGCCGTGAGGCGCGCGAGCTCGTCGGACGCGTCGGTGGTCTTGGCGGCCGACGCGGCCGTTGGCGAGCTCGCGAGCTCCGTTGGCGAGATCGAGCGCTCGGCGCCAAGATGGGCGCTCGAGACGGCGCTGCCCGTTGCGGCGGCCGCCTCGAGCGCCGTCTCGAGCGTCGCCTGCCTCGTGCGGAGCGCCGTATCGAGCGCCGTCTGCCTGTTTTGGAGCGCCGTCTCGAGCGCCGTCGCCCGGCGCCGTAGCTCCGCGTTCTCAACGCGCAGCGCCTCGCCCGCATCGCGCGCCGCCGCCGCCGAGGTGCCCGGTTCCGAGCGCTCATCACGGCGCGGCGATGTCCGGTTCAACGAGTCCGAGCGCTCATCACGGCGCGGCGACGTCCGGTTCAACGAGTCTGAGCGCTCATCACGGCGCGGCGAGGACTCACGCGACGAGGTCCGCCTCGACGACGCGCGAGAGGAGAGCGGCGAGCTGCCCGACGCGCCGCGATGAGCGCTCGGAAGGGCGCCGGCGCCCTCGAGCGGTCGATGGGGGCCCCGCGCCGTTCTGAGCGCGGCCTTGACGGCGGCATCGCGGAGCGCCGTCGCGATCGCTTCGGCGGACGCGCTCGAGATGAAACCGCCCGCCGTTTCGTCCACCGCGTCCTGTTGGGCGTCGGCGGAGAGCGCCATGCTGAGCACGGCCGACGCAACCGCCGACGCCGACGCCTCATCCTCGCTACTCGGGTGCCCCGCGCCGTCGGCGTCGTCAGCCCCCTCAACGGCGCTCGTGACGGCGCCCAGCTCGGAGGAGCGGCCGGAGGCATCGCGGCTGGGTCGGCGGGAGGGGCGCTCTGACGAACCCCGCCCGCCCTCTGACGAACCCCGCCCGCCCTCTGACGAACCCCGCCCGCCCTCTGACGAACCCCGCCCGCTCTCTGACGAACCCCGCCCGCTCTCTGACGAACCCCACCCGCCCTCCCGCCCGCTTGACTTGCGATCTCGCGCCTCCTCGGCTCCGGGGAGATC
>Ga0210245_100888_pt1 | contig 25872 bp, 38 predicted proteins | sample ChrtobMetaP3_4mM_FD_155450 | JGI IMG/M metagenome (GOLD analysis project Ga0210245, IMG submission 155450) | Chrysochromulina tobin associated microbial communities from unialgal haptophyte culture, Seattle, Washington, United States - P3_4mM | ecosystem: Host-associated > Algae > Haptophytes >...
TCGGCCTCGGTGCGTCGCTGAGCCCTCTGACGTGGCACCAGCGCCTGCGCATCCTACGCCAGGCGACCGACGCGCTGCTCTACCTGCACACGCCAGTGCCTGGCGGCAAGGGTGCCGTCGTGCATCGCGACTTCAAGCCCGAGAACATCCTGCTCGACGACGAGCTCAACGCCTACCTCGCGGACACGGGCTTCGCCAAGATGGACGCCGGGCCCGAGGCGTCGAAGATGAAGAGCGCGTCGAATGCGCTCTACCTCACCCTCGGCTATCTGGACCCGAGCGTTTCGGCAGGCGGCGCGTACTCAGCTATGACGGATGGCTGGGCGCTGGGCATCACGCTGCTCGTGGCGCTGACTGGCCGCTCGCCTCTAAAGATCATCAACAAGTGCGAAGAGGAGTTTGAGCTCGATTTCGCCGAGATCGACGCCGAGAAGCTCGCCGACGCCGGGGCGGACTGGCCCGCGCGTGTGGCGACGACGATCAAGGACGTCGTCCAGTCTGCCGTGTCAGGTCTTTGCCACGACAAGGAGCGGAAGAGGCTCCCGGTGTCCGCCGCACTCGCGACGCTCACGAGCCTGGTGGATGAAGATGGCAGCAGAGGCAGTGGCCAGGCCGCGCTCGACGGCTCGGTGCTTTCGAGCTCGGAACGGCCCGCGAGCACGGCGGCTGGCTACGTGCCCACGCCGCTCTCGATGCAGGTGCGTGAGATGCGCAAGGGCACCGATGCGCACAAGGGCATCAAGGACAATATGCTGCTCGCATTCAGCAGCGTCATGTCTCGACTCGACGCCATCTATGCAGCGAGGGCGGCGAAGGCGCCCGAGGGCTTTGAGGAGCGCATCAACTATTGGCATCGCGAGTGTGGCATGCGGATCGACCTGAAAGATCGGTTGCACTCGCTCCGCATTTGGGCGAATGCCGCGCGCCACCTCGACGACGATCGGTGGCGCCGCGATGGCCCACGGGATGAGGCGGAGGCGTCGCAGCTAGTGTCCGCGGTGAAGACGGCGATTGAGGCGCTCGAGGGCGCCTCATCACGTACTCGTTAGAGGTCTGAGCAGGCGCGGCAGGGAGGCTCGACAGGGAGGCATGGCGTGGGACCAAGATGTGGCAAAGTCCAAATTGACGTTTGGGTACCATTCGTGGTTAGGATTTCCTGATACAATGTATAATGAATGTATCGATGTCGATTTAGTACTGACTACTGTATTCGTCATCGATGTTCAGGCTGATGTGATGTGTGCAGCGCAGCGGCCAGGAAAATCGGTCAGGAACGAAAATGTGCAGAGGACGAGAGCCGGAGAGCGCCAGGGAGCTCCCCCAGACGTCGCAGTCCCCAGAGGTTCGTAGGTCGTGCGGCTAAGTAGAAAGTACGGTTAACGGTAGTACGTGCGGCCCGTGCCCCCGGATGATACGGCTACTACATACCGGTCGGGTAGCGGTACGTCGCACCGCACACGGATTTACTTTATTACCGGCACATCCGTTTCGTTTGACAAGTGTCTCTCTGCTCAGAAGTCAGAGGCACATAGTTACCCTGCTCGGCTGCAGTTCCGAGCTTGCATGCGTGCACACCTAGATCACTTCTTCGCGCTCTTCTCGGCCTCGGCCGCCTTCTTGAGAGCAGTCTTTTTGGAAGCCTTCTCCGCCTGTGTGTGGGAGCAATCAAAAGGGTCCTCAGGGGCGTCATCAATCGTCGTCAGGGGCCATCAGCTAGCCACCAATCATCATCAGGGGCCTCCATCAGCTAGCCACCAATCGTCATCAGGGGCCATCAGCTAGCCACCTATCGTCATCAGGGGCCATCAGCTATAGCCGTCAGTCGGGGAATCACACTGGCAGTCCACACCTCGGACAGGTTGTCATCAAACGAGCCGCCGCGCATCGCGAGCGCAAAGATCTTGGGGCTCCCCGCCCGAATGTCGCTCACGTAACAGACTTCGCTCACCGAGTCGAATCCGCAGTCCCACAGCTGGCCCACGTGAGGCAGCTCGATGCACTGCTGGAAGATGCCGGGCGGCGAGAAGACGGAGAGGCGCTTCGACTCGGCGACGACGAGCCACCCCTGCAAAGACCGCCGTGGTGAGCACATGCATGCGAGACGGAGAGACGCTTCGACTCATCAGAGGTCATCAGAGGTACTCAGCGCCGTGGTGAGCACATGCATGCGAGACGGAGAGACGCTTCGACTCGGCGACTACGAGCCACCCCTGCCGATGCAAGGTGAATGCAAGGCCATCCGTGGCAATCAGTGGCCATCAGCTGCCATCCGAGGCGATCAGAGGCGATCTCAGCCGCTCAGTGTGTCATTTAGGCTCGGTCAGAGGCCAAATAGTGGCGATCCGTGGCAATCCGTGGCAATCCGTGGCACAATCCGTGGCGCACAATCAGCACGGCACCTTGGCGAAGGTGAGGCCACGTGGCTCGGTCATCAGAGGTCATCAGGGGTCATCAGGGGTCATCAGGGGTCATCAGAGGTCATCAGCGCGGCACCTTGGCGAAGGTGAGGCCACGTGGCTCGGTCAGCTGGCCGGGGCCGCTGCCCGGACCACCGCCGGGGGTCTCGCCAAGCACGCGCTGGAACTCTCCCTTTTTCGAGAAGACCTGATGTGAGAGTTCATCATCGGTCATCAGTGGTCATCAGTGGTCATCAGTAGTCATCAGTGGTCATCAACGGGTTCTCCCTTCTTCGAGGACAGACCGAGATGCGGTGGTTGCCCGTGTCGGCGACAAAGACCTCATCGTCCTTGACGGCGATGCCCGTGGGGTACAGCAGCTGGCCGGGCTCGGAGCCGCGCTCGCTGAACGTGCGCACGTGCTCCATCTTATCCGCCTCGAAGCATGCGACACGCCCGTTGACGTGGTCGGCTACGAAGAGCAGGCTGGCCTCGCCGATCTTGTTGGGAGCACTCTCAGCTCCATCTCCATGGGCGCGCATGGCGACGGCGACGCCCATGGGGCACCACAGGTTGCCCGCATCCCGGCCGTGCTTGCCCGCGCGCCCTACCGGCGTTCCGTCCGCGATCGACAGCTTCTGCACCCGGTGGTTACCACCCTCGCACAAGAAGATGTGGTTGCTGTCGCACGCGACGCCTGACGGGCCGTTGATGTGGCCCGGGGCGGTGCCGTGCGTCCCGATGGTATGCTGGTGCCGACCCGCGTCGCTCACTAGCTGCACCCGCTGGTTCACAAAGTCAGAGATGACGAGGCTGCCCTTGGACGTCACCGCGATGAAGCGTGGCAGCTTGTACTGCCCTGGACCCTCGCCCGACTCGCCAAACGATACGTTCTCGTACTGGAGCACCTGCCGCAAGGCCGACTCCACCGTCGGCTCAGGGGCCACGTTGACGACCATGGGCCGCGAGTACGTCCAGGACTTGCTCAGTGAGGGCTGGGTGTGCACACCAAAAGATAAAAGAAGTTTGTGACGAGCCAACTTAAAAACGCAACTTGCATGCGCGTCAGTACATATATGTTCTTCCTTGTCATCGGTCACAAAGCCAACACGCTGGGAAAAGTGCGCTTGGGGTTTCGTCAACTCGGCTACACCGGCAAGTTTTCAACTCGCCCTTCGCCATCGCACCGCGTGTTTTCAACTCGGGCCCGTATTGTTTAACTATTGCGAGGCGCGGCGTACACGAGGGAGGCCCGATGTCTGTGAAGCACGTGTGGGACTCGGAGTCCTTCCGGCAGACGGTGCTCGGCAACAGCCTCGCGGCGGGCGCTCCGCGCGGGCCGACGGCGCCGCCGGCCCACGTCCCGACCGACGCGTTCGCCCTCGTCACTCGGCAGCTCAAGCTGGCGAGCTTGTGGCCCGCGCTGCCGGCCTGCCTGAAGAAGGCGTTCACGCGCGCGTACCAGTGCTTCGAGCGCAGCGCGGATCTCCTCGACCGAGCCGCCAAGGCGCAGACTGGGGACCCACCATTCGTGCACGACTTCCTCGGGACGGTCGTGTCGCGCGTGAGGTCGCTTGGGCCCGGCGAGGCGCTCGTGCTCTCGCGGCCGAGCCCGCTGCCGGGCGAGAAGGACGGCAACGCACGCATACACTACGTGGTGCACCGCAACGCCGTCGCACCCGCCGGCTGCGACTACAGCCTGGCCGTGTGCACCATGAGCACGGCGGCCCTTGAGTACCACCCAGCAAAGGTGGATCCCGCGACGGGCTCGCTCTCGCACGCGACGCCGCTGCTGCTGCGCGACATCCCGAGCGTGCGCCTATGCGACGGAGCCTTCTGGTACTTGGCGCTTCTCGTCGAGCACAAGGACTTGGCACACGCGAGTGCCCTGTACGAGCGCTTGCTGCCCGCGCTCAACGGCCGGCCGTTACTCAGCAACTGGTCGAATGAGGCGCTCGCCGATCCAAATCCGGCCGGTCTCCGAGCGCCTGCGACTTCCCACTGGCGCCCCGACGCCCTCGCCGGCCCCAACCGGCCCGCCGACCTGCACGGCCATGAGCTGGCCAGCCTCGCGGGCGTGGCGGCGGTGCAGCTCGCGGCCGAAGGGGACATCTCGGTGGCATCCGGGCTGGCAGGTGATGCACACTGATGGTCCCTGATGGTCCCTGATGAACACTGATGAACCCCGATGGCCACTGATGGGTGCCGCCTCATCTCGCTGATCTCCGGGCTCGCAGCCTCGGGCGCCATCTCGGGCGCCACGTACACGGCCGCGGGCGTGGAGCTGCTGCTACAGCACATGCTCACAGTCGCGATGCGAGAGGACCTCGAGAAGATGGAGAAGGAGTACAAGTCCGCGCCGCTGCCCAATACGACGCTCGAGCTCCTGAGGCGTGCAACACGGCGCTGCTCAGCCTCCACGCCCGCGCGCGTATGTGCTGCTCCTCAGATGACCTCTGATGGCCTCCGATGGACTCTGATGGACTCTGATGACCACTGATGGCCTCTGATGGCCTCTGATGGCCTCTGATGGCCTCTGATGGCCTCTGATGGCCTCTGATAGCATCTGATGGCCTCTGATGGCCTCTGATGGCCGCTGATTGCATCCCTCATCAGGTCCTGGGCGCGAGCTCGCTCGGAGCTCCCGAGCTCAATTGCATGCGCCAGGAGCTCACGACGCTCAAGACAACGCTCATGAGCCTGCGCCGCGTCTACCCGGTCTCTGATGCCTTGGCGCCGCCGGAGACGGCCGCGCTCGTGGGCAGCGCTCGGATTCCCAATTTTGGAAGGCTGCGCGACGTCTCGTCTGTGGAAGGGCTCAAGGGTACCCAGGTCGAGAAGCCGATCGTGATGCCCGTCGAGCTCTCTCTCGTGCCTGATGAGGTGATGACCGCTGATGACTATTGATGATCGCTGATGATCACTGATGACCCGTCGAGCTCTCTCTCTTAAGTCCAGTCGCTCGCCGACCTCGAATTGCAGCCCTAATTGCGTCCCCAATTGCTTCCCTCATCAGGTCCATTCGCTCGCCGACGTCTCCAACGCGCTGCAGCACGCATGCTACTGCTGCACGCTGCTCTCGAATCAGGTAGGGGCTGCTGATTGCTGCTGATTGCTGCTGATTGCCTCTGAGTGCAGCTGAGTGCCGCTGAGTGCCTCTGAAAGCCACTGACATGCTGGCCACCCCCTCATCGATCTCCGCCCGATCTCGATCTCGTACCGATCTCATCTCGATCTCGATCTCGATCTCCCGCGCTCAGCACGGCCTCGTCCACAACTCCTTCGCCCTCCGTCTCGGGCTGATCACGCACCTGTTCCTGCGCGTGCTGCCGCATCCGCTGCCGCTCGGCGGCTCCGTGGCGCGCGAGGAGGGACAGGAGCTCAGCTTAAGCTGCTTCTGGCTGCGCCTCGGCCCCGGGCTGACCTCCGACACGCAGGGGGCGATTATTCGGTGGTTGGGTCTGCTCTGCCGCCACTTTGCCGCTGCGTCGCTCGCGGTTCCGCTCGGGCGGTCCTTTGATGCAGCCCGGATGCTTGTCTTTGCAGCCATCGCGGCGCTCGTCGACGCCGGTAAGTCCACTCTGATGACCTCTGATGGCCACTAGTGGCCTGATGGCCTCGGATGGCCTCGGGGGGCCACTGATGACCTCGGATGACCTCGGATGGCCTCTGATGACCTCTGATGACCTCTGATGGCCTCTGACCGTCGCAACTGATGGCCTCCTTCATCAGTCCTCCGCATCAAGGCATGCGACGCACCAACGGCACTCTCCCTCCACTACGGCGGTCACGTGCCCGGGACGGCGGGCCCCTTCGCGCTCGACTTGCGCCATCTGGAAGACGAGTCAGCGCACGGGCAGCTACTGCAGCCTCGCTTTGCAGCGGCGCGCACGATGCTGCTGGACTACTTTCACAGCCTGACGGTCGGCACACCCTCGGAGCGTCAAGTCTTCCGGTGGGAGGTGGGCTATGCCTCTTGATTGCCCTCGATTGCTCCCCTAATCAGCCTCTCATTGCATGCGCAACGTCTTCCGGTGGGAGGTGGGCTATGCCTCTTGATTGCCCTCGATTGCTCTCGATTGCTCCCCTGATCAGCCTCTGATCACATGTGCAACGTCGTCCGTTGGAAGGTCTCGATGGAGTTTGGAGCTGCGGAACGTTCCCTCATCGGGCAGCTCGCGTTGCACCTCGGCTTCCCGCGTGATGAGTCGTCCCTTCGCTCGTATCTCTCGGGCGAGAATGGGACCCTCATCGATCTCCTGCCTGAGCTCGGCACGCTTCGTGACGTGTCCTTCTATGTGTGTTGCAGCACGAGCACGCACGCTGCCTCTGAGTGACATCAATTCCGTCTATGTGTACAGCACGAGCACGCACGCTGCCTCTGAGTGACATCAATTCCATCTATGTGTACAGCACGAGCTCGCACGCTGCCTCTGAGTCTGAGTGACATCAATTGCCTCCCTCTTCAGGTGACTGCCTCGATGGTTCCGTCACTCGATGCGCTGCCCGAGATGAAGGCGTGGATCGCCGAGGACGCGAAGCTCGTGTGGAAATGGAAGTGGAGGGACGAGAAGGAGCTCACCGGCCGATTCCAGGTGTGATTTGAGATTGGGTGAGATTGGGTGCAGATTGGGTGTGTTTGATTGCCACTGATGGCGTTCCGCTGGTATCTACAGGTGTTTGCCTTCGGAGGCAAGCTCGACTGCTGCGGCTGGGCTCACCACGGCGCCTTGTCCTTCCCCACAGGTGTTTGCCTTCGGAGGCAAGCTCGACTGCTGTGGCTGGGCCGAAGACGACAAGCCCCTCGTCGAGGATAACTCCAAAGAAGGCCACCCGCCCAAAGAAGGCAACCTGATGTCGTCTTTAGACGAGTTGCCTTCTTTGGATGAGACGCGGAGGGCGGCTGAGGAGGCGGCTGATGCGGCTGTGTCGAGCGCCAAGGCCGCCGTGTACAAGGGGGCTGGCATGGCCGCTGGCGTGGCGGGGAGCGCGGCGCTCAACATCGCCAAGAAGCAAGTCTTGTCGTCGAGTCTTGGGAAGGGGGCTGCCAAGCTTGCAGCGGCGGGTGCGGCGGCGGGCGCGGCGGCGGCGGCGGCTGTGGGCATGCAGGGCGTCGATTCGGGAGGCAGAGGAGATGACGAATCGGGATCCAGTGAGAGCGAAGAGGAGGGGGGCAGACAGGTGCTAGTCAGTAAGATGAGCTTCGCCGAGAATAGCGGCGAACTCCTGACAGCGGATGACGCGCTCTCGGTGGCTGCTTCGGACAGTTTCGCCACCAATCCCGAAACGGTCAAGTCCCGATCGGGCACCGGTCTGCTCAAGGGCACTTCCAAATTAGGCAACATGCTCGCCGCGACGCTCGGGCGTGCTGCAAAGCCACGTCTGCCGCCGTCTGCTGCCGACCCGAGTACGCTCGCAGGCCAACCCGTCCATTCCGAAGAGGACATCCTTCATTTGCGTCAGCTGCCCGAGTTTGGGGGCGCTCTGCGGCCCGCCGACGTCGAAGTCCTGCTACAGAGCCTCCTCATGCCCTACCTTCGCGTGCCCTTGCTGCTTCGCTTCTTTGCCGAGCCCGCGCGCACGGCCGCTCTCGCCCATCGTGAGCTGCAGCGCACCCTCGACGCCGCAATCTTCGAGCCGGGCGAGTGGCAGCCGGCCGATGCGCCCAAGACTTTGCCCACGGTCTGCTCGGCGCCCACCCACCCGCATCACCCTCGGCATGCAAGTGCTCATCACGGCGCCCCCCCCCCTCGTCCCCCAGGTGTGCCCGGCGCCCGACCGGCGTCACCTCGCTACGGCGGCGGGCACGCTGTTCCAGGAGCTGACACACTCGCCGTCGGTGGTCTTGGGCTCTGTCAAGTCGATCCTTGAGAATGCGCTCGAGCTCGACCCGGGCCGTTACGTGCGCAGCGGTACGCGTGCACGCTCGGCGTGGCTGCTCCTCGGCATGCAAGTGCTCATCCCGGCGCGTGTGGCTCACCACGGCGCCCTGTTCTCCCCACAGGTACCTCGGAGGTCCTGCTATACGCGATGAGGCTTGCGATGCGTGTCGAGTCCTTTGCGCGCTTCGTACTCTCACCCGATGCAGGTGATGACCTCTGACGACCCCTGATGACCCCTGATTACCTCTGATGAGCTTCGTACTCTCACCCGATGCAGGTGATGGCCTCTGATGACCCCTGATGACCACTGATTACATCTGATGAGCTTCGTACTCTCACCCGATGCAGATGCGGTCCGTGGGCTTCGCACTCCCGTCGTGGGTCGTACTCGGCAGGTGCTGCAGACGGCGACGGCCGATCTGCATGCATTACTCGAGGGGCAGGTGATGCCTCTACTCCTCTCCTGACCCCCTACACCAGTGATAGCATGCATGCGCTCACCACGGCTCCCACGTATGCTCACCACGGCGCTCGCTCTCCTACGCCTGCTCACCACGGCGCCCCATTTCCCCACAGGTGGTGCCTCTGCTTCTCTCCTGGTGCGCTCACCACGACGCCCGCACCCGTCGCCGAGGCCGCGCCCCAGCATGCACCCGCTCACCACGGCGCCTATGCCCTCCTTCCCCACAGGTACGCTCGCACCCGCCGAGAGGCCGCAATGGCCGACGCGTGCTCGCTCGCCTGCCACATCGCCTTCGCGTACTCGGCCATCGCGGCCTCTCAAGCAGACGACGCGCGCACCGCGGCGATGCTGGCGGGCGCCTCCAAGTCCGCCGCCGCCGCCGCCGTCTATGACGCTCGCGATGAGCTCCCATTGTTTGCGCTGCTCTCCTCACGGTAGGCGCTTGCGTGCAAATGCTCATCACGACGCGTATGCGCCCACCACGACGCGTATGCGCTCACCACGGCGCCCCCTCCCCACAGGGTCTTCGTCAACGTGCACCATGACTTTGAGCTTGAGCCGCGCGTGGCCTTGCACGGCTCACGCGAGCGCGCGAGCGGGCGCAAGAAGGTGACGAACCCCTTGGTTGCCTCTTGACGAACCTCTGGATTGCCTCTTGAGTGCCTGCTGAGTGCCTGCTGAGTGCCACTGATGGGCTGCCTCATCAGGTGGCCCATGTCGCCCGGATTGCCATTGATTGCGTTTGATGGGCTGCCTCATCAGGTGGCCGACCTTGAGGCAGCGCTCGGGTTTGAGCCGCTCGACGTATTCGACCTATGGCAGCGCGAGCTCGGAGGCACGCTGCGCTGGCTGCACGCCCACCACGGCGCCTCGAATGAGATCATGGAGAATGTCGTGCGGCTGCTCTCGGGCGACGTGAAGCACAAGGAGGAGCGCGCTGCCGTGCGCGCGTGGGCGGAGATACCTATCCCGGGATGCACTGGAAGGTTCGTGCCGCGGGCCGGGCAGGTGGGCGCGAGCGGCGCACTCCTGGGCGCGAGCGGCGTCGTCCTGGGCGGCCCCGAGGCCCTCGCCGATGCGAAATCCGCAAAGGCTGCCACCGAGAAGAAATCCTTCCGCTTCTCGCTGTACAAGGATCTCGTCAAGGAGGCGGTCAAGGTGACGAAACCCAAGGGCGGGATGGAGAGCTACGAGGCGTGGCTTCGTCAACACGTAACCACCGTCTCGGAGACGGAGGTCAACGTGCAGCTGGGCAACCTGACGCTTAATCAGTACGTGGATTGCCTCTAAGTGCCTCTGATTGCCTCCAATGACGCTCAATCAGTACGTGGATGGCCTCTGAGTGCCTCTGACTGCCCCCGAGCGTCCCTGATTGCCTCTAATGACCTCTAATTGTCTGCCTCATCAGGCACCAGATGGAGCTGCTTGACCTGAGCATCGCTGAGCACGAGGACTTCATTGCCGTCTTCGGAGCGCCGCGCCAGGACAACGCGCGCTACCAGTGCGGCGAGGTGGAGCGCACAGAGCATAGGCTCTGGTACAGACTGATCGCCGTCGAGCACGACGTGCAGGTGCGAGATTGAGATTGAGATTGAGATTGAGATTGAGATTGAGATATTGAGGCTGATCGCCGTCGAGCACGACGTGCAGGTTTAGGTTTCCGACTCCTGGGCCTCTGACTGCCTCTGGAGACCTCTAATCGCCTCTGATTGCCTCTGGTTGCGTCAGGTTTGGGACCCGGACAGCCGCTCGCCCCCAGGCCCTCTGAAGGTGCCTGGGATGGCCATCCCAAGCCCTCTGAAGGTGCTTGGGATGGCCATCCCAACCTCGGCCGATCTCGGGCTGGGAGATCTCGGGCTGGGAGGAGAGGTGGGCTGGGTGCGCGACGCGCTTGACGAAGCCAAGAAGAGGCTTCCCGCGCTCGCCGATTCAAAGGCGGTGCTCAAGAACTGCGGCTCGGGCGACGCGTACGTCTTGTTCCACGTGGTCCTGCCCGATCTGGGCGTGCGCGAGATCATGGTGATTCGTCAGCCGCTCACTGTGCACGTGTGGCGTCTCGAATCTTATGGACGTCGTTGGCTGCCGGTACTCGAGCCGATGACCTCTAATGGCCGCTGATGACCTCTGATGACCTCTGATGGCCTCTGATGGCCTCTGATGGCCTCTGATGACATCTAATGGCCTCTGATGACCTCTGATGGCCTCCGATGACCTCTGGTGACCTCTAATCGCCTCTAATGGCCTCTAATTGCCTCTGATTGCGTCGGTCCTCAGGTACTCGAGTCGACGACCGACACGCGCTACTGCCTTGCCGAGATACCCATCGGGCAGACGGCGCTCGCGACGGCGCCCGAGCCGCACTGGACGGGTGGCGAGCAGCTGCTGACGAACCTGCGGGCGGAGTTGACGAACCCGGTGCCCGCCCCTTCGGTCCTGGTCCATCGTCCCAAGACGCACAGGGGACGGGGCGCCGTCTCGAGCGCGATGACGTACCTGCCCGGGCGCTACTTGCGAGGTTTGCTGCCGGAGGCGTTACTCCGATGCTATGAGTTCTGGCAGCACTCGGATGGCGCCATCGAAGGCGAAGCTCGAGGCGCCGCCGCCGCCGCCGCCGCCGCCACGGCCAAGAAGAAACGGAACCCGAGCGCGACGGGCGGGAATGCGGACGCTGCGGCCGCCTTGGAGGAACAAAAGAATGCTGGCGCGAATGAAAATGGCGGCGGCGGGGGCGGCGGCGGCGGCGGCGGCACCGAGTCGGAGTTGCTTGTGCTGCTGACGGATGCGAATGAGGCGGTGGTGCGACGCATTCCTCTCGCGACGGACGGCGAGCCGATGGATGACGAAGCGCGGCGGCTGCTCACGCACCTGCAAGACGCGCCCGGCACGGCGCTCGGCCAGCTGATCTCGCTGCTCTCGAGATTGGACGACCTCGCGCACGTGCTGCTCTGGTCACCTCGAGAACGAGATTGCGAGGGGCGGGTGTGCTTGATTCGCTTGATTCGCTTGATTGCGAGATTGCGAGATTGCGAGGGGCTGGTATGCTTGATTTACGAGATTGCGAGATTGCGAGGGGCGGGTGTGATTGCCGTGGTATTGCGACGCATGGCCGTTGATTGCCGTTGAGCCCCTCTGATTGCCACACTCATGCCCTCTGATTACCTCTAATTGCCTCTCATTGCCTCTAATAGCCTCTGATCACCCATGTTGGTCAGGCGGACGCACAGCTGCCATTGGACCTGGTCGAGTTGCCCAGGCTGGGCCTCTCATTTAAGGTCATTCATTACCCTGGGCTGGCTCGGCTCGCGTCGCTCGAGCACCCGGGGCTGGAGGTGAGTGGCCACTGATTGCCTCTAATTGCCTCTGATTGCCACTGAGCACCCGGGGCTGTAGGTGAGTGGCCACTGATTGCGACCGATTGCTCCCGATTGCGACTGATTGCGTTCCACATCATCAGGTGACGTGGACGAGCAATGCGACCGTTAGAGCCTTCCTTGAGGGCATTCCACACGCGCTGCTGCTGAGCTCGGCCGAGGGAGATTTGTTCGTGCTCATCCCGGCGCTTGCAAAGCCGTGCCTGCTGGCCGACCCGTCGGATCCACTCTCGGGCCAAATGGTACGTTGATTGCGCCTGATGACGGATCCTCTCTCGGGCCAATTGGTACGTTGATTGCGCCTGATGACGGATCCTCTCTCGGGCCAATTGGTACGTTGATTGCGCCTGATGAGGAGCTGCCGTGCATGCGAGTGCTCACCACGGCGCCGGGTCCCACAGGTCCTCGCTCAGCACGCGCCTGGGTGGGCCGAGAACCTGCCGTCTTCACGACATTACTTGTACCCAATCCACCGGTCGACCGCCTTCGTGACGCCTCCGTCGCTCGCGGCGGCCATCTACCTGCTCGTGCTGCGCTGGCTCGCGCATGACTACGAGGCGGTGATGAGCCCCGAATGAGTCCCGAATGAGTCCCGAATGAGTTCCGAATGAGTTCCTAATGAGTTCCGAATGAGTTCCGAATGAGTCCCGAATGAGTTCCTAATGAGTCCCTAAAGAGTTCCGAATGAGTCCCGAATGAGTTCCTAATGAGTCCTTAACGAGTGGATTGGCGCTGACCTTAATGGCCTGCCGTGCATGCCAGCGCTCACCACGGCGCCGCGTGTTCCTCTCAGGTCTGTGGGCTTTGCCATTGCTGCTCGTGCGACACGTCGATGACGCGGGAGGAGGCGCAGCTGTGGGCGCTGCTCGCCGACCTGAACGAGGACGTCGACCCGTGCGCGCATGCATGTCGGTTACGTCTCTCGCTCGCGACGCGCTGCTGCCCCGAGCTCCAATGCCCGTGGGATGATGCCGAGCAGCTCCTTCTGTACGTGAAGACTGGATTGCAACTGATGAGCGATGAGTGCCTCCCTACTTGGGAAGATGCCGAGCAGCTCCTTCAGTACCCCGATGACTTGATTGCATGGGATGAACCATGAGCGCCTCCCTCATTAGGTATGTGGCGAAGCTCGACTTCATCGCGCCCGAGTGCCGGCTGAGCACACCTGACGAGCTGCTGCTGCTGCAACACCACGGCGCGTCCGATCCCTATTTGGCACACCGCAAGGCCTTCCTTGAAGCATGCATGTCCGACGGCGCCTGGTCTCCCGCGCATCTGGCCAAGGCGAACGCCGCCGCCCAAATTAGGACGGGAGATGTCGATCTCGAGGCGCCGCTCGATGCGCACGCGCTCATCAGCCCATCGACGGCGCCGTTGTGGCAGAAGAAGATGCTCAGCCTCAATTACAATCGGCCGAATGAAGTTAGCGGGCCAGCCGCTCTCGAGTGGCTCGGCACGACGCTCTCCAACACGTTCGGAAGCCTCGGCGGGCTGAACAGCCTGACGGCCAAGACGCTCAGCCTGAGCAGCGACAGCCGAGGCTTCTGGATGCTCTACGAGCTCCTCACGGATGCTCTGCAGGTGAGTCTCGTCAATCGCCTCTGTGACCTCTGATTGCCACTGATTGCCCATGGATGCCCACGGATGCTCTACGAGCTCCTCACGGATGCTCTGCAGGTGAGTCTCGTCAATCGTCTCTGTGACCTCTGATTGCCACTGATTGCCCACGGATGCCCACGGATGCTCTACGAGCTTCTCACGGAAGCTCTGCAGGTGGAGATCCAGTGGAGATTCGAACCCGAACTCGAACCCTACCCCGAAGCCCTGACCTTTCTCGGACATTTCCCGTCCGATCGGCCGCAGATCAAGATCCTGCCCGACGACTCGCCAGCATGCCTGGGCTCCTTCCTGTTCCGACTCACGCGCAACAAGGCGGGCGCCACCGAGCTGGTGCCGTTGCTGATTGCCACTGATTGCTACGGATGGCCTCTGATGGCCTTTGTGAAGACGAGCGGGCGCCACCGAGCTGGTTCCGTTACTGAGTCTCCTCCATCGGCCAAGCCGCTGCATGCATGCAAGTGCTCACCACGGCGCCCGCCCTCTTCACAGGTGCCGTTGCTGCGCCTCCTCGAGGCCGAGCCGTTGATCGCAAACGAGATGCCGAGCTACGCGGGCACGACGGCCAAAAAAGGAGTGCTCGGAAAGATGGGTCGGTCGGTTGGGCTCTTCAAGGGCAAGGTGGACGGAGGGATGGCAGACGAGGTCCTGGCTGTGCTCTGCCATGGCCTTCGCGAGGACGTGATTGCCGTCCGCAGCAGCGCCGCGAAGCGCGAGGTACGGCGCTCCACCGTGCCCCCTCCCACATTCGAGTCGCTCCCCTCGTTGCATGCAAGCGCTCACAACGGCGCCCCCGCGCCGCTGCACAGGTACCCCTCTACGTGCCCCCTCCCACATTCGAGTCGCTCCCATCGTTGCGTGAGCTCCGTCGAACGCACCGCAACGGGCTGCAGCCGCGCGCCCTGCCTTGCGACGCGACGGTCCGCTGGATGCCCGAACCGTTTGACGCCGAGATGCAATCTCCGACGGCCGAGATCGGAGCTCGGGCGGCCGGCGGCGCTCAAGGCCACGTGCTCGAGGCGATCTCACCTCTCCTATATTTGGAAGAGGTGAGCAACGGTGAGAGCGGCGGCGGCGGAGGAGGAGGCGGCGGCGGAGGAGGAGGCGGAGGTGGCGGCGGAGGCGGCGCGGGAGCCCACCAATTAGCCCTGCCTCCTCTTTCCGCGCATGCCGCCGCCAAGTCCGTCGTCGCCAAGAAGATGCTCTCGCGGCTCGACAGTGATCTTCGATGGCTCTCTGATCAGAACCGCTCCGCGGCCAAGCCGTTGATCCTTCGGGGATTCGGCTCCTTCGGCAGCGGCGCCACGGAGAGGCGCCGCAAGGTGGCCGCCGAGCTCGGTGCGCCTGATTGCGCCTGATGGCGCCTGATGGCGACTGATGGCGTCTGATTGCGTCTGATGGCCACTAATTCGCTCTTTTATGGCCTCTGATAGTCTCCAATTGCTTCTGATTGCCATGGATTGCCCCTTATGGCTTGCGAGTGCCTCCCATATTAGGTGCGGCGCTCGAGGCATTGCTTTCGGAGGACAAGCGTGCGACGGAGAGCTTGATGAGCGACCTCATCAAGCAGGCGACCGAAGGCGGCACAGATGCGACGGAGGCACAGCATCTCGCACGTCTGCTTGGACTTGAGGCGGGCTGTAAGTCGCACGACCACTGATGGCCTCTGATGGCCTCTGATGGCCTCTGACGGTCACCTGATAGACTCTGATGGCCTCTGACGGTCACCTGATTGACTCTGTTGGTCGCCTGATTGCCACGCTCAACAGGCGAGCCCAAGGTGGACTTCGGGATGCTTTGTGGCCTGTTGATGTGCCAAGAGGGCGAAGAGGTCCTCAAGGATTCGAATCCACTCCTCTCGGCGTATGAAGCGTATGAGCTGCTGCAGCGAAGCGCGTCGCTCGTGCTCCGCGTGAGCAGGCAGCACCACTGCATCCGGCTGCTTCAGCTGGTGAAGAAGCTCGCGGCGGAGGTCGAGCGGGAAGCGGCCCACCCCCCGTCCGACCCTGTGAATGGGAGTGAGGCTGTGGTGCTCGCCGAACAAGCCACCATGCTCCTTCGCTGGCGGCGGCCTCATGTGGTACTTTGTGGGGATGAGAGTGGCAAATACCTCTTCGACCCACGCATGCTACTCTTCGAGTACACGACCACCTTCGTGCTGCGCCCGCCCCAGGTGACGGTCCCGCTGATGACCACTGATAACCTCGTCTGATGACCTCATCTGATGACCACATCCGATGAGCGCTGATGACCAAAGTGATGATTCGTTGATGACCCTTCGTGCTGCGTCCGCCCGCAGGTGACGCTCGTGGCCAAGCTGCTCGGCGATGCCGAGGCGCGCACCTCAGTGTGCCATCAGATGCTCATGGGCGAGGGCAAGACGACCGTCATCTCGCCGATGCTCGCGCTGCTCGTGGGCAATCTCGCGCTCGTGATCCAGATTGTACCTCCGCAGCTGCTCGCCTTTGCGCTCAACGTGCTCCGTGGCTGCTTCTCGGGCGGCGGCCCGTTACGAAAGGCCACGTGGACCTTCCACTTCGATCGGCGCACGGCCGTGACGCAGGCGCTCCTCGACAAGCTCCGAACGGCAGAGGAAGAGCGGGCGGTGATGCTCGGTACGCCGGCCGCGTTCAAGGCCTTTATGCTCAAGCTCCTCGAGCTCCTCCACCTACTCGACACCGGCCAGTATCCCAAGAACCTGTCCAAGGGATACCTCAACCGCATCCGAGGTGCGATGCGCTCATTACGGCGCTCCTTCACTGATGACCTCGGATGACCTCGGATGACCTCTTATGACCTCTTATGACCTCTGATTGCCTTTTAATCACCTCTGACTGCCTCTCCTTCTCCACAGGCGCGATGCGATTGCGGCGCTCCTCCAATAAGGACGACAAGAGGCTCGATAAGGGCATGCTGCGCATGCAGGCGGGCTGGGCGGTGCAGATGCTCGAGGTGTGGGGACGCTCGGTCGCTGTCATTGACGAAGTGGACATCGTGCGTGCACACCCTCGTTTGGCACCTCTCCCCCTCTCCGTGCATGTGCATGCACACCACCCTCAGCCTGCCCCGGACCCTAATTTGGCAGGTGCTGCACCCGTTAAAGAGTGAGCTCAACTGGCCGCTCGGCGACAAGCATGCCCTTGACTTTGCACCGAAGCGGTGGGAGCTTTGATTGCACCTTGATTGCACCTTGATTGCACCGAAGCGGTGGGAGCTGCCCGGCCATCTGCTCGACGCGCTGATTGCGACTGATTGCGACTGATGAGCTCTGATGGCATCCCTCATCAGGTGGGAGCTGCCCGGCCATCTGCTCGACGCGCTGATGCACATCCAGCGCGAGCTGCAGCGAGATCGCGAGGATGAGATCTCGCTCGGAGATGCGACGGGAGAGGAGCGTGCGCGTCTCCAAATGGAGCAACGCCGACGGCGCGACGGCGGCGCCGTTGCCCTTCCCCCCAACGGGCAGGCGGCGGCCGGCATCGCGCACGAGAAGTCAAGTCAAGCCAAGACAAGTCACGAGAAGGACTTGCTCCTCCGGCTCGTCCTTGCCGTTCGTCAGGGCGTCGCGGAGAAGTCGGTGCAGCAGGTTCCACATCTCGTCATCCTCTCTTCCGCGTGGTACGCGCATGCATGCATCACCCTCATCCGAACCAAGACCCTAATTTGGCAGCCCCATCTCGTCATCCTCTCCTCCGCATGGTACGCGCATGCACATGCATCACCCTCATCCCCGAACCATGACCCTAATCTGGCAGGTACGCGCAGCATATGCGACCAATTCTCTCCGAATGGCTCGTGCTCTGGCTGCGGCGCCAGGGGCTGCGTGACGTGTCCGACGCGCAGATCCTCGGCTGCCTCGCGAGCGGCGGTGCGACTGCAGAGGTGGAGGCGGTGCTGGCGGACGTGCATGTGCGCATGCTCAACCACTAATTGCCTCTGATTGCCTCGAATGGCCACTAATTGCCTCTAATTGCCTCTAATCGCCTCCAATTGCCAGGTGCGCATGCTCAACCTGGGCTACGATTGGCTGCATGCGCTGCTGCCCCATGTGCTCGCGAAGATCAATCGCGTGCATTACGGGCTGTTACGACCTCACGAGCTAGAGAGTATGGCCAAATTAGGAACGCTCCCTCGCTCGCGCCGCTTCCTGGCGGTCCCGTTCGTGGGCAAGGATGCGCCCTCCCCCTCGTCCGAGTACGCTCACCCTGACGTGGCAATCGGGCTGACCATCCTCGCGTACCGGTACGAAGGGCTGCGCCCCGCCGATTTTGGCGCCAACATGCTTCAACTGCGCTCCGAGTTTGAAAACGAGAGCGGCTCCGAGCTCCAACGGCCATCGGCGATCCTTTGGATTAGTTGGATCCTGGCTGCGCCGGGCGACCGTCGTGTGCGCGGCACGGTGGGCGCTAAGCATGCGAACGCGTCGGATGCGCGGCGCGCTCGCCTCGCTTCGAAGGCGACGGTGGAGACGCTCTTCTCGGATGTGGGCGTGACGCAGCAGGACATCTTGCCGTTACATCTGCTCGACCTCGCTGATCGAGAGTACATGACGCTGCTGTACGGGCTGCTCCAAAAGGGAGGCGACGTGGTGAGATGCTCTCCCGAGATACTCTCACGAGCAGATCGCCTTCCTGCTGATGGCCACTGAGTGCATGCTGATGGCCTCCCTCATCAGGTGAGATACTATCTCGAGCAGATCGTCTTCCCCGAAGTGACCGCGCACCAAGCGACGAAACTCTCCGCCAACGGCCAGGATCTGGGCGGCGAGATGCTCTTCGGCACCCGTATTGGCTTCTCAGGCACGCCCTCGTCACTGCTGCCCCTCGAGATGGGCGACTGCGTATACGCTCAAGGAGATGATGGCAAGATGCTTCGCGCGCTTACCGACCCTCGGGTGGTGAGCAAAGCCCCTGATTGCATGCTGATTGCCTCCCTCTTCAACGCTCACGGAGATGATGGCAAGATGCTTCGCGCGCTTACCGAGACCCTCGGGGGGGTGAGCATCGTTAATTTGGGGAATGAGGGACGGTGGACGGACTGGTGGAGGTCGCTGATTGCATGCTGATGGCCTCCCTCATCAGGTGAGCAAGGTTAATTTGGGGAATGATTGGACGGTGGATGGACTGGTGGAGGCCGTGACGGCATTGCGGCCGTGCCCGCATGCGCTCATCGACGCGGGCGCGCTCGTCACCGGGCTGAACAATGAGCAGGTGGCGCGCCGGCTACTCGAGGGTCTGCCAGCCGAGCAGTACGACGGGGTTGTGTATCTCATCTCGGGAGGGACGAAGAAGATCATCCTGAGGGCGGGCGGGGCGCCCATGGCCCTCGAGCAGGTGAGTCTCGTCAATTGCCTCTGATCGCCTCTGACGGCCTATGATGGCCTCTGATGGCCTCTGATTGCCTCTGATGGACCTCTGAAGGACCTCTGATGACCTCTGATTGCCTCTGATTGCCACTGACGGAGCCCCCATGGCACCCTCGAGCAGTGCGGTGTACCCAAGGAACGACGCTTCTCCTTTTACGATCAAGTCCACACGACCGGCACCGATATTCCGCAGACGGCGACGGCCAATGCCGTCCTGACCCTCTCGGCGGACCTCATCTTCCGTGACTACGCGCAGGCGGCCTATCGCATGCGCGGCATCGGCAAGGGGCAGAAGATCGTGCTCTTCGTCATTCCAGAGGTCCAAAAGCTCATCGAGCTCGATACTGCATGATTGCGTCCCTCATCATGCGAATGAGCTGCCTGATTGCGTCCCTCATCAGGTCCAAAAGCTCATCGAGCTCGAGAGCTGCAAGGGGCGAGGCGTCGAGGTGAGCGCTCGCAAGGACTGATGGCCGTTGATTGCGCCTGATGAGATCTGATGGCCTCCATCATCAATCTGATGGCCTCCCTCATCAGGTGAGTGCGCGTAAGGCGCAGCTCCTAGCGTTGCCAACGGCCGACGCGAGATTGCGGGCCGAGCTCGACGACGTGATCGCCTTCTTGCTCATTAAGTCATTCCAAACTGAGCGAGTCCAGTTTGAGCTCTGGTGCCTGCACTGCGCCCAGGTGATGACCGCTGATGAGCTCTGATGACCCCTGATGACTCCTGATGAGCACTGATGAGTTCTGAATAGCTCTGAGTAGCTCTGATGACCCCCCCCCCAACTCAAGCGACTCCATGCACCGTGCCCAGAACGTGTGGCGCAAGAATGCAATGCTTGGGCTTCGTGCAGAGCACACTCTGCTCGGAGGGGCCGACAAGGACGGCCTGCGTGTGAGCGCCATGGTGAGCACCTCCTTCTTGCGCTCGGGTGTGACGAATCCGTCAGATAAGCTCCGAGATCTATCCGAGGAGGGCTGGTCGGCCCGACGCAAGCTCGACCTGTTTCGTGACCCGGTCGATCACTCGGTGCGCCACTTGAGATTGACGACTCCGAGGATGCAGCTCGTGGCGATGCAGCTCGCATACGCGAGCACCCCTGCCTTGCATGCATGTGCTCACCACGGCGCCCTCTCCCCACAGGTGAGCAACACGATCCCGACGAGCAGCAGCACGCGCAAACAGATTCAGGTGGCAATGGACGCGGCGGGCGGGAAGCCCGCAGGGGCGGGCGGCATCGACATCGACCGCGTGCTCGCGCTGCTCGAGAACACCGAGGCGGGGGCGGCCGCGGCACCGCCCGCAGCGCTCACGACAGCGCTCGCGCGGCGCTCGCTGCCCGAAGGCGCCGAGATGGGCACCGAGAGCGCCGAGATGGGCGCCGATGGTTCCCAAGCCGTCGCGGCCTTCGGGCAGGAGCAGGAGCAGCAGCAGGAGCAGGAGGAGGAGCAGGAGAAGGAGCAGCAGCAGCAGCAGCAAAAGGAGCAAGAACAAGAGGTCCGACCGTCCCTCTGATTGCGCCCTGATTGCGCCCTGATTGCGTACTGATTGCATCCTGATGGCCTCGGATTGCGACTGAGTGCGCTCGATTGTGTCGCTCATCAGGTCGAAGAGCCCGAGAACTTCGTCAAAGAGAAGTACGCTCGCGAGCACGAGAAGCTCTCCCCTTGGAGCTTGGCGAGCCTCGCCAAGTCGCCGTACGAGAAGGAGGGCATGCTGGGCGGCGCCTCCGGCCACGCCTTCTTCCCGGCGAGCGAGTTCGCCGTGCTACGAACGATGCTTGAGAACCGCGGCCCGCTGCACTGGCCGCCGTACTTGCTCTTCTCGGGCAACCACACGCAGCCGCGATGGCGGTTCGTCAACCACCGGCGGCTGAAGAACCTGCTGATCACGATGGAGTGGCTGCCGGACGTGAGTGACCAGGACGGCGCCGTGCCGGGCGCGAGGTCCGCCGTGCTCGGCGCCGTGTCGGGCATCCTGGGCGCCGTGCCGGGCGTACCGGTCGACGTGTCGGGCGTGATGGCGAGCGTCATGGCGGGCGTGCCGGCGCTCAAGATGCCCGACACGGCGCTCAAGATGCCCTCGCTCCCCGGGCTGCCGTTTCGGGCGCCGTTGTCCTTTGGGCGGAGCAAGGAGGACAAGGACTCGAATGAGCCTCTCGAGCCTGTCGACCTCGAGGCCCTGACTGACGTGCAGCGAGAGAGATTGACGAGACTGGTCCAACTCTACCAGGTGAGGAGCCCTGATGAGCCCTAATGAGCCCTGATGAGCACTGATGAGCCCTGATGAGCCCTGAGGAGCCCTGATGAGCATTGATGATCAGACTGACGCGGCTGGTTCCACCCTGCCAGGCCGAGGACGGGCCCTCCGACCAGCTGCCCGAGACGGCGCTCCGACGCATCCTCGTGGATCTCGGGATGCGCCCTGAGGAGGACGCACGCGACGCCGAGGCTGTGGAAGTCTTCGTCAACGAGCTCCGGCGGCCTGGGGGTGGGGGGGCTGTCTCGCCCGACGGGTCGTTGACGGTTTCGTCAGACGCGTTCTGCGAGCTGATGCGAACGCAGACGTTTCTGCGCGGCGAGACGGGTCGGTATTGGGTCGTCCTCTCGCTGCGTGAGGCCGAGAGCTTGCGAGGTTGCTTGCATCTCGCTATGGACCAGGTGATGAGCCCTAATGATCCTATGATGACCTCTGATGAGACTGCCTAATGATCCTATAATGACCTCTGATGGCCGCCTAATGAACCCATGATGACCTCTGATGACTGCCTAATGATCCCTAGTTGAGCCTGCTTGCACAATCGAGCAGTGGCACTGATGACATCTGATGACCACTGATGACCTCTGATGACCACTGATGAGCTTGTACCTCACCATCGAGCAGGGGCACGGTCTCATACCAGGCTCTCGCGCGTCCGTGGGGCTCCGGCTGCCCGACACGACGCTCCTCGATGCGATCTCCCCAGAGCCTCGCGAGACGCCGTACGCGGAGCCGTTACAGCTTCAGCTCAAGACGGCGCTTGCATGCGTGCGGTTCGTCGACTCCCCATTCTCGTACCCGCCGGAGCAAATCCGTCATCATGCTGATGAGCTGCCTGATTGCGCCCCTCATCAGGTTCGTCGACTCCCAATTCTCGTACCAGCCGGAGCAAATCCGTCTGCTGCTGCGCGTCCTGCGCGCGGACACCCCACACGACAGGCGGCGATGGTTCCAGGAGGTCTCTGGGTGCCGTCGACGTCCGCAGGTGAGCCTCGTCAAATGCAGGACCTCTGATGACACCTCTGATGACACCTCAGATGACCTCTGATGACCTCTGATGGTTGCTGCCGACGGCCGCAGGGGTTACTGGCCAAGAAACGGACGAACCTTGAGATGGTGCTCAATACTGAAGACGAGTACCCGTTGCTGATCGCCTCTGCCGTGCGCTGGCGGCTTGCGGAGGAGATGCGCAAGCGACGGTGATGGGCCACTGATTGCCACTAATTGCCACTAATTGCCACTAATTGCCGCTAATTACCACTTTGGGGGCTCGTGGACTCACACCCGATTGCGTGCCTCATCATGCTGAGGAGCTGCCTGATTGCGTGCCTCATCAGGTTCGGGGTGGTGGATTTGTACCGTGCGATCAACGGGCGCCGAGATGGGCTGATGAGCTGCTCGGAGCTCGCGGCGGGTCTCGAATGGCTCGGTGCGTTGATTGCCTCTGATTGCCTCTGATTGCCTCTGATTGCCTCTGATGAGCTGCTCGGAGCTCGCGGCGGGTCTCGAATGGCTCGGTGCGTTGATTGCCGCTGATTGCCGCTGATTGCCTCTAAGGACGGGCGTGCATGCTACTCAGCTGCCTGCGTGCGCCACTTGATGAGATCTGATGGCCTCCCTCATCAATCTGATGGCCTCCCTCATCAGGTGCGATGCAAGTGTCGGGCCAGAGCCAAATCGAGGACGTGCATGCACTCGCTCGCTCGTTCGATGCGGACGGCGATGGTCTCATCTCCCTTGATGAATGGAGCTCGCAATTCCCGGGCCTGCTGGAGACGGACGGCTCGACACAGGTGATGACCCCACTGATGAATGACCTCTGATTACCACTGATGACCTCACTAATGAGCCTCTGATTGCCTCCCTCATCAGGCGATGCTCCAAAGTCTGGTGCTCGCTCCCAAATCCATCCCACTAATGAGCCTCTGATTGCCTCCCTCATCAGGTGATGCTCCAAAGTCTGGTGCTCGCTCCCAAATCCATCCCACTAATGAGCCTCTGATTGCCTCCCTCATCAGGTGATGCTCCAAAGTCTGGTGCTCGCTCCCAAATCCATCCCAGAGCTCCACGAAGGCGCGGACGGCCCGCCCAAGGCGCAGCACGTGCCCAAGACGGCGCTCGCCGCCTTCAAGTTCAAGCTGAAGCAGCCCAAGTCTGTGAACCTAATTTGGTCCAACAAGGGTGGCACAAGCCCGAGCCGACTCTCGATTTGGGAGGTGATGAGCACTGATGACCACTGATGACCACTGATGGCACGAGCCCGAGCCGACTCTCGATTTGGGAGGTGATGAGCACTGATGACCACTGATGACCTCTGATGACCTCTGATGACTCTCAACGTGGGAGGTGATGAGCACTCAGAACCACTGATGACCACTGATGACCACTGATGACCTCTGATGACCTCTGGTGACCTCTGATGACCACTGATGACCTCTGACGACCTCTGACGACCTCCGACGACCTCTGATGACCTCTCGACGGGGCCAACTCTTGACACGGCAGGCGGACGTGGACCATGACGGGCGCGCCATCAGCTGGAAGCGTCGCTCGCGTGTGCGCGTCTCGCTAGGCCACTATGCCGTGGCGGGTCATGAAACTCCCCTCAAGTCGGCACGCGTGATCGAGATCACCGACACGGCCGCTGGATCGCTCGCCTCCTCCGACTACCTCTCGACGGTCGTCGATCAACTGCTGCCACTCCCGATCCGCTACCGGCTGGTCTGGCAAGAAAAGGGCGCGAACGCACAGCCTCTCTTTCTGTGGCGGGCTGTGCCGCCCTCGCCCGAATTTGTCGCCCTCGGCTCCGTCGCCACGTCGACCGATGAACCCCCGCCTCTGGATGCGATGCACTGCGTCCCACGGCGCTGGTGCCGTCTGTGCGTGGGCGGTCCGAAACCGCATCCGCCGCCGCCCACGATGCTATGGCGGGATGACGGGCGTAATTCGAGCGGACGCACGTCGAGCGTGTGGCAGGCCGACGTTCAATGCCACATGATGATGGTCCTCGAAGGCACGGACGTGGCCAAGGCGCAGCAGGTGAGTCGCTGGCTTATGACCCCTGTGGCCCCTGATGACCCCTGATGACCTCTGATGATCCCTGATGACAAAAGGCGCAGCAGGTGAGTCGCGTGGATTCGGACAGCTGGCCAGCGATTCCCTCTGATTCCCTCTGATGATCCCTGATTTTGGCAGGAGTGCTTCACCATCTTCTCTGACCGTTGGATCGCCAATCCCGACGAGCTGTCCGACCTGGTCCTGATCGGAACGGCCGGGGAGCCGTTGAACGCCAGCCCGAGCGGCGTCATGCGCGTCAAGACGGCCGCCGAGGCCATCGCCGCGGCGGGCGGCGGCTCGGCATCGGAGGCTGCCGCTGCGGCGGCGGCTGGTGGGGCGGGAGCCGCTCCAATCTCGGCTCCGATCTCGGCTCCAATCTCGGCTCCGGAGATGCGCGAGGTGCCGGCGATTTGGGACGAGATTCTCGACGAGGCCAGTGGGCAGACCTATTATTACAATCGCGCCACTGGAGAGAGTTCATGGACGAAACCCGAGCCTCCGCCGCCGCCGCCGCCGCCGCCCGCGCGCGATCCGCCGCCGCCGCCGCCGCAGCCGCGAGATGCGTTGCTGGGCGCCGCTCGAGATGTGCATCTCCCTCGAGATGTGTATCTCGAGAAAAGCAGCGCGAGCACGGCGGTCGGCGTCCAGCTCATCCCTGTCGACGGCCCGGGTGGGGGGGTGCGCATCGCGGAGATGATGCTCGGTGGGCTGGCACAGCAGTGTGGTGAGCTGTTCTCCCTTGATCTCCCTTGATCTCCCTTGATCTCCATTGATCTCCCTTGATCTCCCACGTGGAGATGATGCTCGGCGGGCTGGCACAGCAGTGCGGTGAGCTGAGCAGCGGAGATGTCATCGATTGGTGGAGGTCGCTGATTGCATGCTGATTGCCTCCCTCATCAGGTGAGCTGAGCAGCGGAGATGTCATCCTCGCCATCAACGGCACCAGCGTCCACGACTCGGCGAGTGCCGCCAACCTGATGCGCGCCGCGGTGGGCTCACTCGTCCTCCGCGTGGCCGGGGGCGCTCAGTTTGGAGCGGTCCAGCCGGGTGTGGAGGCGAAGGCGGAGGCGGAGGCGAGGGCGCAAGTGGAGGCGAAGGCGCAGGCGGAGGCGAGGGCGGAGGCGGAGGCAAGGGCGGAGGCGCAGGCGAGGGCACAGGCGCAGGCGGAGGCGGAGGCGCAGCAAGCGGCGGCACAAGCGGCGGCGCAGCAAGCGGCGGCACAAGCGGCGGCGCAGCAAGCGGCGGTGGCGCAGCAAGCGGCGGCGCAGCAAGCGGCTGAGGCTGCCAAGGCGGCACAAGATGCAGAGGCCTTGAAAGTGACGCAACTGGCTGCACAACAACAAGCTGCACAAGCTGCACAAGCTGCACAAGCTGCACAAGAGGAAGCTCGAAGGCGAGAGGTGCAGGCAAGGGCGGAGGTGGAGGCGAAGGCAAGGGCGGAGGCGGAGGCGAAGGCAAGGG
>Ga0210245_100893_pt1 | contig 25796 bp, 11 predicted proteins | sample ChrtobMetaP3_4mM_FD_155450 | JGI IMG/M metagenome (GOLD analysis project Ga0210245, IMG submission 155450) | Chrysochromulina tobin associated microbial communities from unialgal haptophyte culture, Seattle, Washington, United States - P3_4mM | ecosystem: Host-associated > Algae > Haptophytes >...
GCCACCCTTGCGGATGTATGTCCTCACCATTGAGACGGAAAGAGGGGCGGCAGCCAAGGTGCTGGGTCGCACCGGAAGCGAAGGTGTGCGCGGGATGTTTCGTGAACAAAGTTGGAAATGCTGTTTGTGGGTTACGGTTAATCGATGCAAGCCGAATTTCCGCGGTTTGGGGGTCTACGTTCCGAGATCAGAGTCGATCGGCACCCTGCATTATGGTGTATTATCTCGCTATTAACGCGTATTAACGATGGTAATCAAGTTGCCCCGCTGACGCGAGAGCACCCCCGTCGCCGTTACACCCCCGTCGACACCCCTTGGGCGCGCAGCGCCTAACACCCTAACCCTGTCCTCCCGCCGAAGCATGTGCAAGTGGGAAGTGCGTCCCGCCTAAGCCAACCCCAATAGTTTCGAGTCGAGCAAATAGACACGGGTTTCAGGCTTGGCTCCTGGGCCTGAAACCCATGGGTTTCGGGTTTCGCCCACCCACTGTGAAACCCCCGTGGGGAACAAGTTTAGCCCCCAATTTGGCGCCGGCGCCCAATACACATCTTTCATTTCGTCCCTCTCCCGCCCCGGGGGCTTGGGCAGTCATGTAGGGCTACTTTCCAAAAATTCCCCTTTGAGTGCCAGCGCAATCATGTTTTGTTCGTTTCAACTCCGCCCAAACTTACGAACGTTCGTAAGTTTCTACCTAAACGTTTGCAAATACGCGCGGATTCTCGTTTCGATGGTTTTTCGGGAGCACCGGTGCTTCCTGCTTGTCCCGGTGCACACCTGTAGAGGCAAGGCGCATGTCCACTAAGAGTAAGACTACTTCCACTGGCAGCGAGTCGCCCGGCAAATTGAGTCGGTCCAACACGCTGTCACACAGGATGCTAGAGCCTGTCACTGAAGCGAGTCACACTGTGACTGATACTGTGCTGCATCTTGCTGGCAACTTCGAAGCCATGAAAAGCCTCTGCGAGAACTATGGCCTGGCCGCTGCGCTTATCCTGACCATGGCATTTGCAAACTACTCATCCATTGACTCAGACGCCTGGATTCATTACCAACAGGTCTGGATCACGAGTGACGAATGCCAAGCGTTCGCGAGACAATCCTGCAACTCGACCATCAAGGTGACACACCAGACGAGACTCGGCGGAGCCGGAGTCGACAGGACGGCCTGGACGCAGGGAAAGGAGTTATACTGCGCTGACGTGTTCCATGAGTTGACGATGAAAGACGGAGGAAACCCTTTTCTGAGCTTCAAAGGAACTGATAAGGAATGCTGCGCCGCGACCATCAAGTGTGCCATGCTCAGCTCGTGGAACCTGGAGGCTTCTTTCATCGCTGGGAACGGCGCTGGCTCAATGTTACTTCTGATGACGGTGTTGTACGCGACGTTGCTGCGCATTGTGGTTTCTGGCACGAAAGCCGAGCTCAATAACCCCGTGCAAGTCAAATTGGTGCAAACAAATCTTCAGGTGCCGTTTCTGTTCCTTCACGTTCTATTCTTCATCGGCTTGGGGTTCGCCTTCTTTGGAATCATTGCCGTCATGTCCATTCGAATTTCAACCCCTTACTTCTCGGAAGCGGCATATGGGATCGGTCTCGCCGCAGCAGTCCTTGCGTCCACACTCATCTTGGTGAGTTTTTTCGAGGTGACGAAGGTCAATCGAAAGATCAGAAACATCGTCACGACGGGAAACAAGCCTAAGGAAGTGGCTGCGCGTAAGGAAATGGAAACGATCATCAAGAGTGTGGCCCAGGAGGCAGTCCAGAAGGCTAAATACGAGAAAAAGCTCCAGAAGGCTGTCGAAGAACAGAAGGCTCAGCAAGGAGAAGATGATGATCTCAATGCATAACACGGATCCGGGGTCAGGAAGCACCCTCACGGGCATGGCTGGAGACCAACCGTGCACAACCACAGGCACAGTCCACGGAAGAGGGTCTGGCGAGCTGGTGACGAGCAGATGTGTGCAGGGGGGCTGCGGATGGGCGGGGCCCAGGCGGCTACATTGCAGCCGTGGGTTCCCTTCTTCTTTATGTGGGTTGGCCATGGGGTCCTGGGTCACGGCCAATGGGAAGGTGGTTCACAGTCCAACATTTCGGCCATGGGATTTAGGGCCGGCACACCATGCGGCGGTCGGCCCCGTCCAGTCGCTCGGGCGAGGAATCGGCCACAGAGGTATCAACCTCTGCTGGGGGCTTGGCGGGGCGTTCGCCATAGCGGGCGAGCCACACTGCTTGGTCCGCGGTGCTAGTCCGGTGCCAGCTGTGGAGTGTGGAGGGGGGCGGGTAAATGTTGCGCACGACGTGGGTCGCGATTTAGGTCGCGAGTAGTCACACAGAGTGAGCAGGAGAGCACGGCGAGCCCAGCCGCATGTCGACGGGTGTGCCCGTCCGATGTTGCCCGCCGGCCGCCGGCCCCGCCATCTAAGTGAGTAAGTTACACAGTTAACCATGCCAACAGGCAGCGCACACGTGGCGAGGGGGACATCCCCAGGCATACTAAGCGTGTACGGTGTTCCGCCGGCCCCGCCATCAGCGAACTGTTCAACTCGACGTATCGAATTATTTTATATGCGACACTTTCGGTACCGGGCGCGGCTGAAAACTCAAGACGAACTCACGCACGAGATCAACGCGCTTTGTAAGAGGGAAGTCATGCTCTGCTGCGCACGGGCACGCACTTGGAATCCGTAGGCCGAAGCATCGGGGTGCTGCTGCCGGTTGGCGTTGTTTACTTACTTACTTACTGCATCGGGGTGCTGCATGCTCATTTTCGAGCGTGCTGCATGCTCAGTCATAACAATCGGCACTCGACATCTCGCGTTGCCCGACGAGCTGTGAACTCGCTCTCGAGAGCGCAGTTGGCAGTGGCCTCTTTTGAGTGCGGCCGAGCCGCAAGGCTCGCGAGATGAGGCCACCGCGTGGCTTTGCATCGGCCAGCGGCGAGGGATGCGTCGGGCGAGGGGTCATCATGTCGCGAGGGGTGCGATTCAGCTCGAGCGTTTCACTGCCGCGGAGAGCGAACTCGAAGCCCGTGCGGTCGTTCATGATGCCACTCATCCGGCTCGGCCTCGCCTCATCTCCGTCCCCGCTCTCGTGGTGCGAGATGCGCTCTCGCTCGTGCTCCGAGGAGATTGTGGCGAGCTCGCTCAGCCGCACGCGAGGTACACGAGGTGGACCGAGGCTGAGCCCCAGGTTGCCCATACCGATAGGTCCGCTCGCGCCTTCCCCGAGGCCGACCCCGCTCGCGAAGCTGCCCTCACGACCGCGGCCGCCCAAACAGGATGCCGGTGCCGGTGCGGGCGCGCCGATGTACTCGTCCGTCGTGTCGAGGAAGCCGACTACGCCGTAGCCCTTGTCGAGATCGGCCGAGATCGGTCGAGATCGGTCGAGATCGGCCCGGCCCGCGACCGACGTGCGTGCAAACCCCGAGCCCTCCGCCACCTCGAACGTGTGCAGACTGAGAACCGAGCTCGTGCGCCGACTCGGATAGGAACGCAGCGCGTCGGCGTCGTCGGGCAGCTTCGGCAGGGCGCTCGGTTCACCCGCCCAAGGCGCCGTCCCGGGCGCCGCCGGCGTCAGGGAGAGGAGCAGGGCCGACACGAGGTGCCGGCAGGTCTCCACGTTGGGGCAGATGATCACGTGGACAGTGCACGTGGGCGCCAGCTGCCCGCGCGCGACGCCGGCGAGCTGCCCCTTCGCGTTCGCTCGCCACGCGATAGACGACTCGTCGGCACTCTGGGCCGAACGCCGATTCGTGCCCATCTCGGCGCTCTGGGAGATCTGGGAGATGTCGGCAGGCGCCGAGAGAGCGGAGAGGCGCAGCTTGCTCATGGAGCGGGCGGGCATGCTTGAGGACGACGACTCTGGGAGCATGCTTGAGGACGACTGGGGGGGCATGCTTGAGGGCATGCTTGAGGGCTTGCTTGAGGACGACTCGTCTTGCGGACGAGACAACTCGGGAGGGCGAGTTGTGCTCGGCGCCCGCGAAGACGCGTACCAGCGCGCGGCAGAGCGCTTGGCATTCTTAACCATGTCATTGGATCGCAGCAGCCGGTTGGAGCGCAAGTAGAGCTCCACGGTGCACCCGTCGGCGCGCGTACGCACCTCTTGACAGAGAGCGAGGGGGAGGTGCTCGGAAGTCCTGTACGAGGTGGACGAGGCGATGAGAAGTCGCTGATCGGTGAGCACGAGCACCTCCGTCATGTTGGGCGACGCGACGACGCACTGCAACGCCTCAGTCGAGTAGAACCCGTCGTGCAGCCGCTGCAGCACCCGCTGCGCAATGGCCTCATGGCGCGAGTAGGTGCGCGTCGCGCGCTCGGGCCCATGCATCATCCGCGGCGGGCGCATCCGTTGGTCGCCCTCGTTGGCCAGTTCGTCAGGGACCTCCGCCTCGGCGCCCTCGAGATGCTCGTTGAGCCAATCGAGAGTGTTCGCGCCGCCTTCCATCGTGCGGCTGATCAGATCGAGAGCTCCCGTGAGAGGCTTGACGAAGAGGCCCGCGCTTCCGCGGCCGACCCCCTTGACTAGACCGAAGGCGCCCTCCTTTCTGGCGCCTTGGATGGGCGCGGTGACGACTCCCATGACGCCGCCGACGAGCCCTTTAGCAAAGAGGCCGGTGCCGCTCCACAAGCCATCCGCAATGTGCTTGGGCGCCGCGTGATGTGCGCTGGCCATCTCGCGGTCGCGCATGTATTGCTCGTCAAACGAGAAGGTCGCCGACACACGCCCGAGACTCGAGGCGAGGTGTGCGGGGATCATAAAGAAGCCCTCGCCCATGGAACGTGTGAGCGACCACGTACCCTTGCTCAGCCCGCGCATGAACAACTTGGCATCGCCTGTCATCAGGCCCTCAGCGGGCAAGGCGAAAAAGTCCTTGACGCCGGGCGCGATCGTGCCGGCAAGGCCCCGGGCGAGTGCCAGCGGGTTTCCGAGCACATCGATGTGCAGGATGATCTTGTACACTTGACGAAGCAGCGACTGGCGGTACGCGTGCACAATGCGCTGCCCGATGCGCTGAGGCATGTCAAAGTGATGAACGAGTTCGACACCCTTGAGCACGATGGGCATCCGCTCGATGTTCTGCATCAGCACGTTGGCCGTCGCGGCAGCGCCGTCTTGCACCTCCGTCAGTAGGTGGTGACCCGTGTGGTACGTGACGTTCACCCGAATCGGGAAGATCGAGAGGCGGTGGAAGTACCATTTGGTGGCGACCGCCTTCTCCGCCGCCTCCGCCGGCGCTCCAGCTTGCGGCGGCGCGCCCACGCTTGCGCCCGCCACGCCACCTGTGCCAGCCAGATTCGTGGGGCTCAGCCGTCGCTGCGCAGTCGGTTGCTCGAGCTCTCTCTCATCAGGCGCCGAGTCGGGCGCGCCGGACTGCTGCGCGTGCGTGTCCTCGAAGCGCAGCTGCGCGCCGAACTGCACGAGCGAGGAGATGAAGGCCTCCTCGAGCTGCACATCGATCTCATCGAGGACGAGTCTTGCGAGCGGGAAGACCTTGGCGCTTCCTACGGAGGGGCCCGCCGACACCTCGAGATGCGCGCGTAGAAAAGGCTGGACGCCGCTCGCGCTTCCACCGTCGGCATCCGTGGCGGCCGCATTGGGACGAGGCGTGGTGAGCCGCGGCGTGGCGGCGGCGGAGGCGTCCAGGGCCCGCGGCGTGGTGGCGGCGGCGGTGTCCTTGTTTCGCGAGCGCAGCAGCGCTGTCCGGATGATGACCTTGGGGAGCTGAGCATCGCGAGTTTGGTTGTCCACTTGGAAGTCGCCCACGCAGAGCTTCGCGCCCAACTTCTCTTCCGATGCGCTCAGGGTGAGCACGATGCCGCTCAGTCGAATGTAGGAGAGCTCTCCAATGCCCGAGCGCACGAGCGAGATGCCGATGCCTTCGATGGCCGCCGTCAGATGGTATTTGACCTTCTCGCCCTCAGCACGCCCCGTGACCTTGTCTGTCGGCTCGATCTCCGTGATGCACAGAGTGCGCGTGTCGCCGCGCAGGCTCACATGCAGCCATAGCTGGCCTTGGTCGTGTCGCAGGCGCTGTGCCTGCTCGACGACGCGATCCAGGTTGACCTCGGCGACGGCAGATTTGGAGCGTTTGCCTTCGACTGTGACCTCGAGCACTCGCTTGCCTGCGGGTGCATGCCATGCAAAGTCGAGCGTCGAAGAGCACGGCAGCACTCGTCGCGAGTGAGGCGCGCCCTTTTGCTGCACCATGAGCTGCACGCTGCTCTTGTTATCGAATCGGTACGGCGGAGGACGCAGCTCGCCGTCTGTGAGCATCACCAGCATCGTCGGACCCTCCATGGACACGTCGATGATGACAAAGCGCTCGCGCAGCTCAGCGACCGCGTGCGTCGCCCTGCGTGCACGTGTCCAGCGCCGTCGTCGCACGAGCGACTCGGGCCTGCGCGCCCCCCACGGCAGGTTCCAATTGATGGCATACTCCCACCCAAAGTCCTTATCCTCTTCCTCGCGTGCGATCGGTGCCGACGCCGATCGTGTCGTCGGAGGCTCCATGCTCTCCCCACGGGGTGCCGACGCCGACGCCGATCGCGTCGTCGGTGGCGCCGTGTTCTCCCCACGAGGCGCCGACGCCGATCGCGTCGGTGGCGCCGTGCTCTCTCCACCACGAGGAGTACGCAGCTCGCGCTCTTTGCGAAGTTCCCTCGAGCTAATGGACCAACCGTCGTCGATCCAGACCCAGCCGGGTGGCGGCACCACCCGATGAAGCCCCGCCCACTTCTTCTCCATCGCGAGGTCCGCCCACGGGCCGTGGTAATCGGTTGGCAGCAGTGCCGACGCAGAGAACTCTCCAAATCCTTGATCAGCGCCCAGCCTGTCAATACGGAGCGATCGGCGCTGGTACTCGTACACGTCAACGAAGACAACCTCGGGCTCTCCGCAGCACAGGATATTCTCGCCGATCTCGTCAATGCGGAAGCCGCCCGAGAAGGCGGAGAGGCGCGAGCCTGCAATGTTGTCCCTTCCCGTGATACGGATCACATCGCCATGGAGGCTGCCGCCGCCGCCATTGAAGCCTGAGATGGCACCCGAGATCGATGAGGCGCTGCTCGAGATCTCACCGAGCTCTCTGTCCGAATTGTCGCTGGCGACCGAAACGCGAGCGCCCGCCGTACTGCTGTCTGGCAGCTCGGAGGCGCCGCTCTCGCCGTGAGCGCCGCCGTGAGCGCCGCCGTGAGCGCTCTCGGCGGCCATCGCGGGCTGGCTGTAGGGGCGCGTGACGCGGCTCGTGGCCAGGGCGATCTGAAGCAACGCTTCCGCGCGGAACGAAGTCCAATGGAAGGGCGTCCTCTCACCAGGCTGCAGCATCTTGAGCGAGCCGGCCACGCCCGCTTGCTTGTACGCGATCGGACTGCGCAGTGCATTGTGCAGCACGTACCGCGGTGCAAACGTGACGACCTTGGTGTGCACAGCGGGCGCGTCCGCGTGTTTAATCTCGACCGCGAGCTCGTGCGCGCCCACTCGAATGGTCTGGAGCGTATCGAGCGCGTCCATCGAGAAAGGGCGCGACCATTGCGAGCGATCCTTCTGGCCCGAAGGAAGGTAGAGCCCGCCGCGCCGATCAATCGGGCCCTCGGTGAAATCCATGCGCACCGAGAGCCGATTGTATGCTTTGCCAAACGAGAAGAGCATCGGGCGGTCATCGGCAGCAGCGCCATAGTGCACACGGAGGGCGTGTGCAGTATTCTCGGTAGTCTCAGTATTCTCGGAGGGCGTGGCCAGGTCTCCGAGCCTCTCCCGCTGCTTGTTGACGAGCACGCCCGAATCTCGCTCGATCTCGCTCGGATCTGACTCCTCCGCGAGATCGAGATCGGCGGAGAGATCGGCGGACTCGGTGACGGAGGCCAGGCTCGCGCTGCGTGCGCGCTCGCTCGCGACCAGCTCGAGGGTAGAGGCAGACGCGAGCGAGCTGCGAGCGAGCTGGATGGCAACGTCGATGGAGGGACCGTTGGCGTCATGGACGAGGGCTCCGATTTCGGAGCTCTCGCGGCCTGCGATGGAATTCTGCCGGATGACGCGTGTGCCACCGTCATTCGCGATGGAATCGGAGCGCTCGCTCAACAAAGAAGCCGCGCTCTCCTCGGGCCCGACGGCCATCTCGACGATCTCCCGAGAGCGCGCCTCGAGGTGTTCAGCGCTCACCGCCGCCAGCGGCAGCGCCGGCACCACCGCCTCTGGCGCACCCACGGACGCGATGCCCGCGCTGCCGCTGCGGCGATGCGAGGGCCGCACCGGCAACGGTCCTGGTATCGGTGGTGGCGAATTCGCGGCGATGCCGCCGCTGCCGCTGCGGCGATGCGAGGACAACGCGGCGATGCCGCCGCTGCCGCTGCGGCGATGCAAGGGCAGCGGCCGCACCGGTACAGGTGACGAGACGCGAGGCGAATCTCGGGGAGAATCTCGGGGCGAGTCTGACGTGAGCGAAGCCATTTCGGTCTTCTCGACGCCGGTGAGGCGCTCCATCAGCCGAACCTTGGGGATGCGTGGCATCTGCATGTCACGGAAGCGGTCGATACGAGCCTCGACCCGATCCACCACGCGATCGCGAAGCTCTTCGACCCGATCAACCACGCGCTCGCGAAGCTCTTCGACGCGCTCGCGCAGCTCTTCCTTGATGCTACGTGCCTCCACACGGTCGCTGCCGTCGCCATCGTCCGCCATCTGGATGGCGCTGCTGCCGCCAACCGCAAGCCCTCCGTTACCACCTTGCTTGACGCTGCCTTCGCCCGACGTCGAGAGGTGCTCGGTGCTCGTATCATCCTCTGCGGCTTGGTCTTCAAGCAAGTCGGGCAGCGAATCTTCGGTGGCGGGCGCCGTCGCGGGCGGCACAGCCACCGCACCGGCTTCGACCGAGGGTTTGGATCCGGGCCGCGTGCCAGCCCCCTGGATGGAATGCGCCGCATTTTGCATCGTCGTGCCGAGGCGCATCTCACGAAAGGCCAGCGCCAGGCTGGTCTTATTGACCAGCCAGTACGGCGCATACAGCGCGACCTCGCGCACTTTGCCCGGCTTCATCCGATTGGAGAGGTGCACCCGCAGCGTGCGCGACGAGTTGAAGTTGCCGCCAAGCGGCCGAAGCTCGATAACGTTGTCGTTCTTGGCGAGGAACATTGCGGGATCGAATGCCGCCGCAGCGGCTGCTGCGTTGGCCGCGGCGCGCTTCAGATCGCCCGGAGCCCGAGCGAGGATCATGGCAGGGTCGAGCCCTGCAGCGCCCCTGTTGAGCAAGATTGGCGCCGAGGGCTCGTACCCGTCGACCTTGAGCACCAGATGCCATTGCATGCTCGGGGACACGGAATGCACCATGGTGGACTGGAGCGGCGCGAGCACATCGGAGCGCACCTCAAGCATACCCTGATCGGCAGCGTCTTTCTTCTTTCCCGCCTTTGAGGCTCTGTCGGAGCTCGACGGGTGCCGAGACACCATGCGAAGCAGCTTGGTTGCCCGTCGTCGGAAGGAGGGTTGCTTTCGTATGGCTTCAGGGCCTAGCTTCCCTACTTCCAGCTCTTCTTTCAACGAAGACTCGCGCCGTGTCGAGCTCAACGGATGGCGCGAGATCGTGCGCGGGCGCCCCATACAAAAGCTGAAGCCGCGGCGGCGTGCTGTGGGGTGGAGCTCGTCGTCCTCCTCGTCGTCCTTTTCGTCATCCTCGGCCACATCGGCCAGGGGCATCTCGCTAGCATCCTGCTCGAGCTCCGCACGCAGCACGACGATGGACCACGTGACCGCCACCGGGAGCGTATTCTGGAGTGTGAGTGGGGCGTGGATCGAGAGGACAATGGGTCTCGGCACCGCCACGCCCTCAGCATTGGCGCTCGAGCCTCGGCATTGCAGCCGATCCACGCGCACGCAGCAGACGTACGGGGTGCGCTGCGAGGACAAGTGAGTGCTCATCGATCCAGGGTCAGAGGTCTTCGAGGCGCTCGATACGGCGCCAGTTGAGGAGCTGAGCGGCCAGCAGCGGACAATGTGTGTCGTGGACGAGACGACCTTGGCGTCGTCTTGCCCGTGGTCATCCTCGTCATCGTCCCCAGAATAACCACGGTACTGAGCTGCAGCGGCTTGTGACCCATCCGCCTGCGCCGCCTTTTGAGCCTCGAGCAGATCCTTCTTCGCGCTGTCGATGACCTGAATGGCCTTGTCGCTCAACGCCCAGAGAGTGAATACCCGGTCCTCGGTGGTGATCTGCGTCGACGAGAGCATTCCAAAGCCGAGCTCGCGCTCGATGTGCACGATGTTTCTCAACTCGACCGTCCACGTGTGCTCCGTGGACTTCGCGAAGAGGCGCTGCAGCGACGAGCGGCCCGCGAAGACAATGTGCGTCGAGAAGAGGTAGAGGCGCCCTTGCAGCAGGCCGGTGCCAGCCATGTGGTAGCGGCACCGATGATCGGAGAGGAGCCGCGCGCCCTCCGGGAGCCCAAACCGCTCGATGAGGGACTGGTCCGAGCGCGAGCGAAGGATGAGCGCCGGCGCTTGCGCGCGCAGATTGCGTTCAAGCGACCGGAGGGTGCGGTGTGGCGCCCGATTGGGCTTCAGGATTAACTCGCGCTCTTCGCCGGCCGCGCGCCACTTGACGACAGCATCGCCTCGCCCACGCAGCTCGAGGGCGGTCACCTCTGCGAGCGGCAGCGCGAGCGGACTCTTTTGGTAGCGCCGCTTGTACACGAAGCACAGGTTGGCCGAGGTGAGGTAGAGGCGGCCGGCGCGGGGACGATCATAGACCTTCCTGCCATCACGCCGTGTGCTCTCGGAGGGCTTGGCGTTGTACCTCGCCTTTTGGGACGAGAAGAGGGCTTGGAAGGAGAGCTTCGAGACGGTCGTGATCTTAGCCGAGAAGAAGACGAGCAACTGCTCCGAGTCGGGCAGGCCACAGTGCAGCTGCACCTTCTTCCACATGCGCTGGTGCAGGCGTGTACGCTGCACCTCGAGCAGCCGAGAGAACCAGAGGACCGAGCCACCCTTGGACCAGGTGAAGAGGGGCTCCTTCGCTCCTGCCGGCTCCTGAGCAGTCTCATCGGCGTCCGTCAGACCAGATTCGAGCTCGACCTCGAGATCAGTCGTCACTTGATGAGCGCCCGACACGGCGCCCGTGGCACGGACTGTGCGCCCAGCATCGGCCCCTGCGAAAAGCTCCGCATCAGAGTTTCCCACAGAAGAGTTATGACGCCACACGGTCGGCTCCGAGGTGATGCCTGGGGCAGTCGGCCGGATGACAAAACCGTGACCAAGCCGCGTGATCGGGATGCTGCTAGTCACGCCCACCTCCAGAATATGTGGGTTGCTCGTCGTGAAGGGCTCGGCGTCGGAGGAGCGGTCGGCTGTGATGGAGGATGGGTGTTCATGAGGATTGGGCGAACGGCGAGCGCTGCGTGTGCCGACGGGCGACACAGTTGCGATGTCGATTCTCATCTGCGTCGAGTTGTGTACTTGCACGAGCGAGCACAGGCGCAGTAGCGTCGCCGACCCCTGCTCAACCAGCTCGACGCGCGCCACGATGGCGATCAGTCCACCAGTAGCTGCCTCGCCTGCGGCCTGCGGGATGGCGCTCAGGAGGGCGCGCGGAACCCCCGCTGCGGCCGGTGAAGCGCCGTGCGCTTGCACGGTCTCCTGTGCATGCAAGCCCGCGTCGAGTTGTGAAGCGCCGAATCCGCTGAAGCTATTCCGTCGGCGTGTACCAGCCCAGCCTCTTTTGGAGACGTCGTCCGTCGGAGATTTGGTCTCGGGCGAGATTTCGCCCGAGACGAACCAGCGTGCGCTACCTCGCCTCGGAGATTTGGGTACTCGAGGAGAATGTAGCCCACGAGTACCCTCAGGAGGCGCGGACGCGCTTGGCATGAGCTGCAGTGGCACGATCGAGGCGCCGACGCTCGAGACGGCGACGGGATGCGATGTATGGTACTGCAGCATCCCAACTGAGATACAATGCAGCCGCGTCTGCACGGGATCGGTCGCCCAAAGCGACACGTCCTCCTCGTGGTTTGCAGGCAGGATCTTGGCAGTCGGACCGTACACCTTCTGTCCAGCCTTTGCGTACCGCAGCTCCGTGCCAGTCTCATTACGCAGAGCATAAGGGGGCCGCTTGCGGCGCGCATTCAGCCTGGTCAGCGGCGCAGTCATCGCCTCCTTGATGCGATACATCGCACCATACAGACCATTGAGCGCATCGTCCGACACAACGACTTCGATCCGCTGTGCCAGAGACAGCTGCACATTCATGAGGCTGGTCTCATGGGCCACGCTATGTTGCTTGACCTGGAGCAATGGAGCACAGCTCTCGATGACCGGCTCCCACTGCGCAATGCGCCGATTGAAATGATCGCAGAGTACCGAGAGCTCGAGTGTCCCTTGCGCGCCCTCGGGCGTCACCTCGACCGCCACCATGATCTCATGGACGTGTAGCCGCGCAATGGGCGTAGGCGAGTGGGACAGTGACGAGACCAGCAGCACAGACACCTCAAGGCACCCGAAGCTGAAGAGGACGGGCGGGCGCTCCTTGGGCGCCTCATACTGCTTCGCCTTCGGGTTCCACACCGGCATCCTCTTCGGCGCCTCATATTTCTGAGTCTCCGGATTCCACCGTAGCACCGATGGCGGGGGCGGCGGACGCTCTTCGACGGGCGCAGCGGCGGGCTGCGCTGTACTGGATAGGACGGCCAAGTTGTCATCCGAGGCATTGGCCGAAACGATGGCCAAGTTCTCATGCTCCGAGGCATTTGCCGAAAGGACGGCCAAGTTGTCATCCGAGGCATTGGCCGAAAGGAAAGCATCCGAGCTCGAGAGTGCGCCGTCACTCAGCGCGCGCGAGACGGGTAGTGAGGAAGGATCGGTGGCAGCCGCCGCGCCGTTGCTCGGAACCTCAAGCAGGAGAGTCGGCTGAGCGTCCGTAGAGACTTCGGAGAGCACGGCAAAATTCGGATCGGATGTGTTCCTTTCGGCCAAATTTGTATCGGATGCATACGGAGACGGGTTACCCCCCGAGCTCGGGTCGACGCTTGGAGTCGCTTCCGAACGCATGCTCCCTTCGGATGGCGAACTCGGTAAAACCGCAGAAGGCAAAGTCGGCAAGCTGTCGGCAGAAAGGAAAGTCGGCAAGAATGCATCTGTGCTTGCGGCGGCTGGTATCTTGAGCGAAATGGGCTCTTTGAGTGGGCCCTTGGCGACAGCCGTGGCAGTCTTTCCAGCCACAACGGACTCCCTGAGACGAGCAAGCTCCTCCTGCACGGGTGTGACGGATTGAACAAGCGAGACCGCCGCCTCTTTGCACACGCGCATGTGGAATGCATCGAGATTGAACCGAGCCGGGTCAACGCATTCAATCAGGTACTGAGTTGTGCACTTTGGCACCACCTTGGGCGCCGTTCGATCCACACAATCGTGCTCCCAGGCCTCCCCCTTTTGCTTTGAGGAGCTATCTTTGGCAGCTTTGCAAAACTGGATGCAGCATGGCTGTAGCAGGGGTAGCCCCTTCGTCATGTGTGCGTACACGAGCAGCCCGCAAACCGCAGTGCTCTGTTCTTCGTCGCCCCCCTCGCCCTCATCGGCGGAGGTATTCGGCGATCCTCTCGACGCATCGGGCGACAAGGCAGAGAGCAGCGAGACGGTTTCAAATGCATGCAGCCCCGTCTGCACATGCTTGATCTCAATGACCGCGTCCGAGGCCTCGCCCACGACGGCGCAGCCCGCGTCGAGCTCAAGCATGATCGCCTGCTGCTTGGCTGGCGATCGATCGAGTTCCTTCAGCAACGCGGCGGCGCTTTTCCAGGGTTTCAACTTATGCGCGCGCCCGTTGCTATGCTCGGGCATAGAAGCCGCTCGGCGGGGGTTGAGCGGCGTGCACTCGGCGCTGCAGGAAGGCGAGGCGCCCGACGACGAGCCGCTCTCCCTCGGGTCCGTGGACGCCGACAGAACGATCGGTGGCGGCGGCTCGCCAGCTAAGCGCGCGCTCTTGGGCGTCAGAGCGCTGTTTGGCATCTCAGCCACCGGCATCTCAGCCAGCGCACTCTGGTCCACCGGCATCCACAGCCTGACCGCCTTAATCTCCAAATCCAGATTGGGAGCCCCCTTGACGAAGGGAGGCTCGGGGATGGCCTCCTTGTGCGTCTGCCTGATGTGCGCGGTTGCCACAAAGCCATAGCGCAGCAAGCCAGCAAGCTGGCCGGGCGCGAGGAGAAGCTGAAACCCTCTGAGACGCACCGTGTAGTTCTGCACCGCCTCGGGCGGCGCCCCCATCAAGAGCACCGCTGAAAGGCACAGGCGCTCCAAACGCGCATGCTCCGCCGCCACCTTGGCCTCGGCCTCCGCAGCCACTCGGGCCTCTTCAGTCTCCTTGGCTGCCTTAAGGGCCGCCTCGGCTGCACGCTGCCTCTCCTCGGCTGCTGCCATCGCCAAGACTGGTTCGGTGGTGTCCTCGCCCCACTCACCCAACTCGTTCGCAGACGAGACGCGCGAGAGCCGATGTCGTTGAGAGACGAGGTGTGCCGTGGCACCGCCCCTATCACGATAGTCTCCATCGCGATCATCGTCGGGCGTGCACGAATGACGCTCGTGCTCGTTGCGCTCGTGACGAGAACGTCTCCATCCGCTGAAGCTCAACGACAACGATCGCGTCCCTGCGTCCTTCTCAGCACTCGAAGGTTCGTCACCGCGAAGCAACATCTCTGACCACCGCTTGTTGCGCTGCTCACTGCCAGGGCTCCGTGTGAACGGTCGAGCATTGAATGGCGGAGTGACCGTGCTATCTTCACTCCCAACGTCGCCGTCTGGCTGTGTGGTCGCCAGGTCGGTGAACACCTCTCGGTAGTCCCTACCCTCTGCCGAGCTGGGGGCCGAGATTGCAATTTTCGACCTCATATCACAAAAGCTGTCACTCTTGCGCAAGATGAGGGGACGCAGCACTGGCAGTGACGTATAATCGATGCTCGCGCCGCGCCGGTGACCGCGTGTGCGCGTCTGCTTTGGTTCTCCCATGGGCGCCGGGGCGTCGGGGGTGCTGACATTCGCGCGAGGCGATGTGATCGAGAGCCATCGCGCGTGGCGACTCAAGGACTTTTTGGGGCTCTCGACTCTTCGAGGCGATGATAGCCGAGCGTTCGCAGGCGCTGGGGTTCTGTCACTCTCGGTCAACGTCACATTGAGCCCCACGATGGACGCGGGTGCAACCTCATCGCCATGAGAGCTCTGGCGGGAATGGCCACTTCCATTCGAGTGGCCGCCTCGCGAGCCTTTGCGGAGGTGCCCCTTCTTCTTCGCGCTCGGCAGCTCAGGCTCATTCGACGGGTTGCGCGAGTGGCCGCGCGAAGCGCTCGGCACAGCGCTCGGCGCATTCGACGGGTTTCGCGAGTGGCTGCCACTCGAGGTCGGGGGAGATTCTTTCCTCGACTCCTTCTCCGGTACGCGATTGCTGGCACGGCCCCTGGTGGCAGCGGCAGCCGCGGACGAGGGAGTCGCTCCTGCGCCCAAGACGTTCAATGAGCCGCCTCCATCGCCGGCCAACATGCACTCTGGCGTTTCCTCTGAGGCGAGCTCGGATGGGCCGATTGTGATCTCGGGCAGCTCGCAATCGCAGCCACCGTATCCATGACGAGGACACCGACCGGCGGCCGCCGAGAGCAATGGTATGGAGCATGCGTGCTCAACAGTGTGGAGTGCAATCGCTTGCAGCTCCAGCTTGCATGTGGCACTCAGGTCGTTGAGCCAGCACATGTCGTACGTAAAGTTGTGCAGATGGAGCTCCATGATAGGCTCCATGGTCTGCGGCATCACCAGCTGCAAAGTCGCCAGCGGCAGCGTGACCTTCACGTGCAGGACTGGCGCTGTCGGCGGCAGCACCGGCAGCGGGTTGACAAAGGTCGGGGAGGTGCCGAAGTTGTAATTCCAGACGCCAGTGAGCACGGCGAGCTGCCATGGTGTCGCACGGATGCGCGTGTGCGCGGGCGGCGCGTATGTTTGTGTGGCCTCTGGCTTTCCCTTGTGCTGCCCGCCGCCGACGATCATAGGATATTCCATCCGGATCCCAAGCTTGGAAATCGGCAGCACAACCGACGTGTTCGAGAAGGCCTCGCGACCACCCTTGGCGGCAGCATCCTCGACGCAGAGCCGCGCATCTTCGAGGCTGAGGGCGACGCCGCCGTCGCCCTCCTCAAATCCCTCCTCGAGGGGTTGCAGCCGGCGCGTGCTGAACGACTTCGCCGTCACCGTCACGAGCGGCGCGCCTTCGAACCTGGCCGACTTGGCTGCGGGGAGCACGATGCGCGGCTGGACGAGATGGACTTGGAAGGACGAGGGCACATCCTCCGTCCCCAAATAGACTGCCGCCGCGACGAAGTGCGCGTCGATCATCGAGAGCATGATGTAATCCCATAGCCGCATGAACGTGGCATGGTAGTAGGTGAGCACAATTGGCGGGAAATTGAGCTGCGTCTTTGACTGCCACCGATTCGGAAAGTCATTCGGGGTCTGCTCCGTGTAGGGCGTGAACGAGGCGAACCGGTACACGACCGACGATGCATCCAAATCGGTCGGGCGTGCCACCTCGGGCAAGCTGCCCAGCCAGCCTTCAAGGCCGAGCTGCGCCACAGCGATCTCGTACTCTGAGATCGGCAGGTGCGCCTCGGGCGGCGCTCGGATCCCTTGCAACGGCAGTTGGCACGTGCAGAGCACATTCTGCTGCCATGGCATCCGTACATGGATGTCGCACTCGCCCAGGTGCAGCGCACCGATGACCGACGGGTGCTCCTTGGAAGCGGCGTCGCACAGGCGATAGACGACCTCCATGATCCGCAGGCGCATGTCCCAAATGTCCGTTTGGATGTGGAACGGGTCACCCACGGGCGCGTTCGGCCCAGCCGGCCTCGGCGGATCGGCGATGCCGCCAAAGGCGGCCGAGAGAGTTCGGTACAAATACGACCACAGCCGGGCCGACGAGGCAGTGTCCCACAGCAGCCAAGTACGCCCAAGCTCAAGCACAACACACTTGAGCTCGGCAGTGCGCACTGTCGGCTGGTTGTCGTACTTGAGGTGCAATCGGAGCGCCGCTGGCTTTGAGGCATACAGGCCGGCTGTGGCAGGCGGTGGCGAGCGGAAGATGCCACTCGGCATCCTCTTGATACGCTGCGGCGTACCAGGCTCAGCGAGCTGCCCACGCAGCGAGGACTGGCAGTCGAGTACCGTGACGCACGAGTCGAAGCGTGCTGGGCAGTCGAGCTTCACTTGCGCGCGCTCGGCCACGGTCTTCAGACGCCAGTGCTTCGGACTAATCGTCCCATCAATGAGGACACGCGCGAGATGGAATGTTGCGAGAGCTCCGGGCGTGTCGAGCCTACCAGCCGCCACGCTCTCTGCGGCCTCGCTGCCGCCTGGAGCTGCGGGCATTGCTGCTGCTGCTGATGATGATGGGGCTGCTGGGGCTGCTGGGGCTGAGGCTGGTGCCGATGCTGGTGCCGATGCTGGTACTGGCGCATGCCCAGTGGTGCTGCCGTCCCGCACCGGCGTCTGGTGAGCATTCGGGGTGGCGGAGCGTGCGGCGGCCTCAATGGCCTTGGCCGCTAGGGCAGCCGCCTGCGCGAGCAGGTTAGGAACGAATCCCTCGGCAGCAGAGGGCGACATCAGCGCTGACGCCGCCACGAACGAGGTGGGCGGTGGGGCAGGGGCGGCTGAGGATGCCGGATCGGGTTCGTCATTGAACATGACGATACGCAGATCGTCCACATCAATCCGTAGCTCAGTCAGGCTCTCCGCCTGCTGCTGATAAGGCGGCGGCTCGGCATGCAGAGCATAGCCCCCCGCGCCAGCCAAATCCATCGCTGCGGCATACAGCTTCGGTGAGAAGCGAACTGAGAGCCGCGGCGCCTTGAGGCACAAATGCGTCTTTGGGTTCACGAAGCCTGGGGAGAGCACCGCGAGCGAAGCCAGAGTGCCGCGCACGTTGTGCACAGCCGGTATGAGCGCATGGTATTGTGGTGCACCGGCGCAGCGCAGTGCCACATCGACGCTCTCCATTCTGAGCCGGCGCGCCGACTTGAACGTTGGCTCGTTGATTGCAACGCCATCGATGTCGAGGCCCGAGAGGCGCACGCGCAGGGAGTGACAGTCGCTCGTGTGTCGCAAAGCCGGTACGATGATCTCGAGTGAGGGGAACGAGAGCGCAAACTTGGCGGTCGCGGAGGTGCGGCGTACGATGGGTTCGCGTGGGTCGAAGCTGAGCGACTCGGGAGGCCGTGCGCCTTCCAAATGCGCTTCCAAATCGGCGCGCCACGCATGGCCATGCTCGCCATCCGTACGCATCGCGGCCTCCACCAGGGATGAGAAGGGCGTCCTGGCCGGCTGGATCTCGCTCAGGCCCAGGCTGAGCAGATCCATCAAAGGGTATGAGATCAGGCTCTGCATGGGCGCGCACTTGACGTCGACCGACCAGACGCGCTCGTTGGCCCCCCGCCGCATCGCCAGCCGGATCGCGGGCACACGGATTCCCATCATCGGATCGCCACCAGCAGTCTGACGCCGATGACGCGGATGCAAGCTAGTCGAGCGCCGCTGGTTCTTCAGAGGGGCGTCAAAGAAAGGTGCGACCCGATCCGAGCGACCAGCCGCCGCCCCGCGACCGCCGCCGCCCGGCAGCGTGAGGCCGACACGAGCACGCTCCACAGGGCGTTCTAGAGGGCCAACGAGAGGCTCAAGAGATGGGAGCCGATCGCTCGAACCCGACCGCTGCCGGCGCATGGCCGGTGGTGCCGCGGCCGGCGGAGAGAGCGACCTGGAGCTCTCCACGGCAGACGGCTCGAGGCTTCTTAAGGGCGGTGGTGAGCTGTTGACCGAAGCAGCCGCGCTCGCATCTACGGATTCGTCTACATCCAAACAACTTGCGCGTGCAATGCTCGCCTCCACCCCAAAGCCGCCCCCGACCGTCGAGCCTCGTCCATCAAGTGAGCGCGTCTGGTGCGTCGAGGCGGTAGAGCTTCCCGCGGCGGCGCCGGCGGCGCCGGACGCCATCTCATCGTCCGTTTGAAGCATATGGTCCACGCGCTTACACAGGATGACTGTGTGCGACGTGGCTGCACCGGGTGCGCGGTCAGTCGCGCGTAGGTGATCGCATGTGAAGATTGACTCGACGCCGCCTGCCGCCATGCTCACGTCCAACTGGAGCCGATGCAGCTCACAGACGACCCACAGCTTTACCGGTGGCACGGGCGCACTGGATTGGGAAGCTGCGGAGGGCGCGGAGGCCGAGGCGGCGCAGGTGGCGGGCGCGCAGGGAAGCGCTGGGTCGCCCAAGGCGAGGGCGGTCGGCGCGGCCTGCGCGGCGGCAGGTACGGCTGTTCGAGTAGCGCCGACCGGCTGTCGAAACGTCACTATGAGCTCAAAGAGAGTGAGGGAGAGTGTGACTGCCAACTGCCCGACAGGCGCCGTAGCGAGCTCCGGCTCCTGCTTGAGCAAGCTCGAGAGGAGTTCGCGCTGCTGCTCCTCGAGCGAAAACTTATCGAGGGGGTCGTAGTCGTCGGCGAAGACGGTGCTTTCGGCCACTCGCTCCAGGCCGGCTTTGAGTCGGATGCTCGCAAACAGGCCGCCGACGCTCGAGAAGAGCGACGAGCGGGCGGCCTCTTCCTGCTCCTCGCGATGCGCCTCCGCCTGGTCGGCGAGCTCGGCCAGTCGGCGGTAGAAGAGGATCATCTCCGTGGGCAGTGGCCTCTCGAGAGCCAGCAGTGCGTCGCGATCTGCGTCGGTCGGTCGCATGCCGCGCCTCGCCGCGCGCAGACGTGAGGAATAGAGCTGCACGTACTGCCGACGCTCGTCGCGCCGCTTCTGCAGCATTGTCCAGTCGAAGCGCGGCCGCCGACGCGAGATCTCATCGAGCACGGCGGCGCCGATCGCCCGCCACCAGACCACCGCCGATGGCGCGTCGCGCGGGCGGCTGTCGTGGGGTCGGAAGCGGCGCCACAGCTCGAACTGCGTGTGGTTCGCCATGTAGGTCGCAGCGGCAGAGAGCAAGCCGAGCTGTTCAGGCGTCGCTGACACCTCGAGGGCCGTCAGCCTCATCGCCGCGAAGTGGTGCGGCGGCGCACGGGGCTGGCTGCTGTCGGTCGGCGGTGAAGGGTGCAAGCGCGACAGCTCAAGGACCGAATTAGGAACCAGCATCATCTGATCCCCAGCCTTGACGCGCTCGTTGTGGAACTGGCCGACGGCGAGGTGTAGCCACTCGGAGATGGGCATCTCGCTCGCCAGATTGTCCGGATCAGCCGCCGCACCGGCAACGGCACCAATGGAGGAGGGCGCTGTGTCGATGGCGCTGCTGCTGCCGCCGCCATCGCCGCCGCTGCTGCCCCAACCGCAGCCGTTCGCGTCGCCACTTGCGCCCTCGCCGCGGTCGTCGACCGGTGGCTCAAGAGTGCCCTCCGCTAACGAATCCTCTGCCGCCGTCGCAGCTGCAACCGCTCCGATAGGACTTCCAGGGCTATTGCCACCATCAGCCACCGCCTTGGTGCGCAGCTGAGTATCCCACGGTAGCACCACGTTGCCCGAGCGCGCGCATGTGATGCATACACCCTCAAAGTGCACCACCTTGCACATGGCTCTCGTTGCGATGGTCGCCTCCTCAGAAATCTCGCCATCGTCCTCGGCCTTCTCGTTCGAGCGCAGCTTGATCGAGCTCACGCCCAACGTGATCGAGTACGGATGCGGACCGTGCGAACTGTCGACATAGCGGATGACCACATTGGAGATGTCCACCTGCAGCCGGTCCATGACGCGCATCGAGAGACGTGCGGCGAATGTGCTGCGCTTCGGGCCCGCAGCTTCGTCGGCGTCGGTGCCGCCCGCTCTCTTCTTCTCATGCCCGAGCAATACCGACTGCTTGTGCTCCTCCTGGCGCTGGCACTCGGCCTCATGGTCCCAAGGCACCTCTGACTGAGGGCCGACGAGGAGCAGCAGGTCCGTGATGCGCAGCTGCGTCGGCTGTGATGAAAGAGTTGCCCACGGGATACGCAGCTCCACGCGACCTATCAGGCCCGCCTTGACTGCAAGCGGCAGCTGCAGGCGCCGCAGCGCGGAAGCCTTGATGCTCAGATTCTGCAGCAAAAGGTGGCCGTTAAGCACGTCCAGCTCCAGCTGGTGCTGGTCGAGCCCCTCTATGTATTCGCCAAGCAGCACGTCGATCAACGCGCTGCCCAGTGCTGACGCCATGACGAGGCGAGCGAGGCGAGCGAGGCGGGAGGGGGCGAGAGAGATAAGAGGTGTCCGCGGTGTGGAGCCCAGTGGAGTGCAGATAGATGTTCAAGACAACGCTGCTTCGCAGACGGCAGGACGCGCGGCCGCGGCCGACACTCTTTTTTTACGGAACTTTACTTTACCGGTGTGTGTCCCGGCTCCCCCCGGTGTTTTTGAACCGGGGTTGTTCACAGGGGGGACCGGAAGGAGGCTCGCGAAGACCTGGCGCCGGTTGCCAACGCGCCTGTTCGATGCTATCGTGGCGGCGCACGCATGACCCAATACCTGGAACCGTACAAACCGACAGCACCCTGGTTTCATGCAGCAACTCAGAGGGGGAGGACGTTTATGCCTGAGAGCCTGACAGTACTCATTCGCCAGCCGTCGCTGTATAGCCTCCATGACCTCACAGGTAACTATCCACGCGTGGACCTTTGGTTGCCTGTTCATGGCGGCAGCTGTGCAAGTGCCAGGCTAGATGTCCAAGAGTTGGACAACCCCCAAGTTGTTTGCGGGAAGTGCAACGAAACGCACACAGTCACATACACGATTGGTACAGTGGCTCAGGAGCTAGCACTTCGTCCAGACTTTGTCCTTTTCGACACAGGCCACGTGAAAGCTGACAGACACACAAACGACGAGGGCGCTCTTGCCGTGAGCAACGGCAGCCATTCGATTTTCTGGATACGTGAACCGGCGCCGCATTTGGATTTCACCGAGTTGGGCGAGTCGCGAGGCTTCGCGGGCTATGCCAGCTTTCATCAAGCAGCCGACTTCTTTACGCCGAAGATGTGCGCCGAGAACCTTGCGATGGAATACCGCCACGCTGCATCCAGCGCCATAATTGAGCAGCGGCAACAGCAGCGCACTTCGATTGGCATTTGGCACACTAACTGCGACAGCAAGTGGCGCAATCCCATCATGGACGCGCTGATTGCGAGCGGTCTGGACGTGCGCTCATACGGCCGATGCAAGAATAACATGCCGATCGATGAGGAAAAGCCGGCCACGTTGGACAACGAAGAAGGCCTGCGCCTGTGCCAGCATCACAGGCTGATTCTCGCCGTCGAGAACTTTGCTTGCGAAGATTGGATCACACAAAACATAAGACACGCTGTCGTTTGCGGCGCCATCCCCATCGTCGCCACGAGGGGTGGAGTGCCAGACTACGACGCGATTGTCGGCAAGCTCCCGCGCATCGATGCGGGGCAGGCTGGCTGGCTAGATGAGGTGCGCGCCGTCATGACCAACGACACGCATTACGCCCTGTACCTCACTGCGACAAAGAAGTGGGCGAACCCGCGACATGGCACATGGCAGGAGCATGCACGCCATGCGAGCGGACACAGCCCACACTGCGCGTGGTTTGACGCGCTGCGCCTCGCGCGGCCCAAAGAGCTGCGCTGGCCTGGCTGCCTGAACCCATAAATACGGCTTTTTCGTTAAAATTTATGTCTCGGCCTCTCGCGGTATACTGAGACTCTGGACTGCCATGCCATTGCACTCTAAAATCTTGATGTGTTCGATGAGCGCCCTGCATCGCTACTCGCAGCGCTGACAAAGGGCTCCCGCCTCGGCTTGGGCCTCATCGTGCGCATTCGGTGCCGTCTCTCGACCTCTGTTTGTGAGCGGTACTCGAGGTAGAGTGCATACAAGAGCACGATGATGTAGACGATGACACCCAACAATGCATACCCGAGCAACCACCACTCACCACTAAGCACGCACGCAGTCAGTAATATACTTGCCATGATGAGCAGCGGCTCTGTGAAATTACCTGCCACGAGAAATGGCCACCGCCGGGTGAGAGAGAGAATGCTGTCGGCGTTCGGTCAAGGTTTGTCGATACCGAGAGCATTCTGATGCCATGGCTGTGGCATTCGCCAACGATGACGCGGCGCGGCGCTGACGCCGATGCCGGTCGGACGGCGCGTTCTTCTCGTGAAGTGTTTTTGAGAGAGGGTCAGTTGAATTGGAGGTTATTGCTCAACAGGTCAACACGGATCTAATATTCACACCACATGCTCAACACGGACTTAGCAAGTCCGTGTTGAGCTAAGTCCGTGTTTACGTGTTGAGCATATTCACAGCTCACTAAGTCCGTGTTGAGCATGTGGTTTTTTTTCTCAACACGGACTTCGCAAGTGTGACTATGAATTCACACTTGCTAAGTCCGTGTTGAGCATATGGTTTTTCGGTGCTCAACACGGACTTGTTGGTGTGATCGACGATCAAGTCCGTGTTGAGCATATGTTTTTCGGTGCTCAACACGGACTTGATGGTGTGAAGTCCGTGTTGAGCATATGTTTTTTCTGTGCTGAACACGGACTTCATAATTGTGAATCACACCCAAATCGAATAACATTTGCTCAACACGGACTTAGCAAGTCCGTGTTGAGCATGTTCACAGGATGGTTTATTGTGAATTAGCTCAACACGGACTTGCTAAGTCCGTGTTGCGCAAATGTTTTCGTTTTTTTGGAATCTTTGGGATCTCAGGAGTCGTTGCGCGCGTGTCGCGCCACTACGTCGTTGTCGCGCTCCGCTTGCGCTCCTCTTTGAATCCTTCTCTGCTCCGCCCGCCGCTGGTTCGGCCGTGCGCTTGCGTACGACCGTCGCGCGTGGGCGACAGTTGCCATGAGTCTCTTCGATGACTATCTCAACGGCTCCGATGATGACATTCATCCTTGGGATTCAGCTTCGGAATTTGAAGGTGAAGATGAACATGGCGAGGACTTTCATGAGCGTGGGCGGCCGCGTTCCAGTCTGCATGCTGCTGCTGCTGCTGCTGCGGATGGGTGCGCTTCCTCTGCAGCGCAACGACCTGGTTCAGAACCACAGGAAGTCAGCCCTCATGCACATCGTGGTGCTGAGCGTCTTCCTCGACACCGGAGTCGCTCCAAAGATTCGCGCAGTCCTCGTGTGCGTGAGATCGAGTGGGTGAAGGATGGTGTGCAGGAGGACCTCATCAACCAGGATTTCGATTGCTCGCTTCATCATTCCGAAGTGCAGAGGGAGTGGTCCAGCTTCATTCAAAGTGCTGTGCACGCTTCCAAGGAGACGCAATCGGCCCCTGTGGTCTCTGCCGCATCCGAGATTCCTCAGCGCACAAAACCGTCGTGGGGCCGTGTTGTGGGTCACGTGCCTACGATGTCAGAGTGCCACGAGCTGAAATTCATGGCAGAATTTGCCACTGTCGAAGATGTTGGCGAGGCGATGCGTGCAACGGGTCAGCGTCAGTGCACCTGCACCCTTCTGTGGGGGGGCGACAAAGTCAAACACAATGGAGTGACAACATCCGCTCTCTGGGTGTGCAAGTGTGACGTCATGCAATTCGCCACTTACTTGCATGATCGGAAGCTCGGGGACGGTCATGACGCGCCCGCGGGTTCGAGCATCCGACCACCACTTCCAAGGTTGCCAGACTTCAACGCTGAGAAAGCGTCCACACCGGCTATGAGAGGGAAAGGGCAATTCTTGCTGTTCTTACAGTTCCTCGGGTGCTAGCTCCTGTGCAGGGATGGGGCTGGGCTCAGGTTCAGCTGCAGCGAAAGTGGGCGTGGCACCAGGGAACTCTGCTGCGGAGCCGAGCGGTGACGTGAAGACGGGTTCGAAAAAGTCTGTGACACCCGACACCCCATCCGCCGCCCCATCCGCCACCAACGCCAGTTCGTCTGCAGCCAAAAAGGGTAGCGGATTTCCTTTTACTTCGGACTTGCTCAAGTCTGTTGGCTCCAAGAACTCCGTACTCAACATGTTTTCAAACGTCAACCCATCACATTCATCTCCCAAGTGGCGAGAAGGAGTCCTTCCGACTGCGGCAAGCGTGCCAACCGCCTCCTTGTACGGATACTCGGCACCCCATGCGGTGCCTCCCATAGCAGTGGAGGCAGCATCCAAATCAAGTGAGGATGAAGCTGCAGCAGAATGTGATGATGGTGACGGGATGGGATCAATGTTTGGTTCAGACGGTTCAGAAGACGTACAACCTGGTCAACCCGATGTCTTCAATGCTGAAGGAAGTGCCATGCAGCCAGGAGATGCCATGGCAGAGACAGCCACGGCGACCGCAGCTGAGGCCGTGTCGGCAGCCAAGGCGCAGTCGGAATTGACGGTGGCGGCGGCAGAGGCGAGTCTTCAGGCTCTGCTTGAGGCGGATCTCGCACTCGAGGCGGCTGCCAAGGCCGAGTCGGCTGCCAAGGCCGAGGCGGCTGCCAGTGGTACACGAGAGCGTAAGTTGCCAATGGAGCGAAAAGGTAGTCAAGATGATCAGTTTCAGCAAGACATGTGGCTCGCGATGCACTTGTCGCAACAGACAACATCTGGCAACGATGGTGCAGGCTCTTCTCGATCGCATCTTGCATTCAATATTCAAGGCCACATCGACATCAGCAAAGCCAGCATCATGAACGTCCAAGTCATTTTCGGGGATCAAGTCTACAACCTCAACTTCCAGTGGGGACAACAATACGTCACCTTCATCAACGAACTCATTGCCATGATGGCCACGAGTGCATGCCCTCTCTCGAGGCAGCACGCGGCCCTCCCCTACCATGACTTTCGGAACTCTGTTCGTTGGC
>Ga0210245_100909_pt1 | contig 25512 bp, 13 predicted proteins | sample ChrtobMetaP3_4mM_FD_155450 | JGI IMG/M metagenome (GOLD analysis project Ga0210245, IMG submission 155450) | Chrysochromulina tobin associated microbial communities from unialgal haptophyte culture, Seattle, Washington, United States - P3_4mM | ecosystem: Host-associated > Algae > Haptophytes >...
CGAGCTTCGGCCCGCTCAGCTGCGCCTTTGGCTCGAGGCGGATCATGTCGAGGTCCGCGGTCGGCACAAGCTTTCCGAAGCGCAGCCCACGCAGCGCGAAGTCCTTGATAAACCGCACCCTTGCTGTGTCATGCTTATCGTTGCGCCCGCCCTTGTTGCGCTTGCGCACGTCGGCGAGCACTTGGAGCAGCTCGGCGTGCTGAAGGACGGTTTGGTCGGCAGTGGCGAGCGGCGGTGAGAGTACCATCTTCGCGCTGGTGGGATGGCCGCGTCGGCGACCGAGAGCCCAGCCAGCACCGGCCAATGGCGCCGGCTCCCAATGGGACCCGGCGCCGCTGTGGGATTCTACCGGCACCGAATTGTCGCCTCCCCCAAAAACTTCTTCTCATCACCCGCCGCACGCTCGAGCGATGCCGCCGGCCATCCGGCACGGAATGCGGCTCTTGGCCGTCTTGCTGCTGCCTCTGGGCACTCCCTGTCACACAGGGGACGGACATTTGGTGGAAGAGATGTGGATGGACAGTCGACGTCTGTCTTCGAACGAGACGGGTAGCGGGATGGACGGACTATTTGAAGACACCCCTCCTCCGCCGTCACCTTCTCCTCCGCCGCCGCAGATGGTGCTTCTGGTCGAGGAAGTGGGCACCTTTCAGGAATGGGTGGTCGGGCTGATTGGCGTCGCCGTCGGTGTCGCATTGACGCTAGTGGTCTTGGTACTGTTGCGTGCGATCACTGGCGATCCCAAGACTTTTGTGGCCAAGGCAGTTTCAGCCGTCTCTGAGAAGCTTGACAACGAGCGCGTTGCACACGCGGCGACAAGGCAAGAGCTGGCCGAGTCGCGCGAAGCTGCGGATCAATCCTTGTTGAAGCAGCAGGCTGATTACGAATGGCGCTGCCGCGGCCTCGAGGAGGCGAGCCAAGTGGCGTTCGCCGCCATGATGCGAGACCGCCATCACTACCGAGACCTCAAGGTGCAGATCGCTGCGCTCGTACAAGAGCGCGACCAGCACTTGGAGCAGCTGGCACTCATGCAGGCATCTGATGCAGGAGAGGGTCAAGCAGCAGCACAATGGCCCTCACTCACCGGATCTCGGGTTCAATCTCGGGTTCAATCTCCGGCTCATTCTCCGGTGAGTGAGACCTCGGGACGAGGGCTGCGAGTCACGCTACGAAGGTTGCCCCGTGACCAAGGCTTCGGCCTGGGCCTCGGCTTCGAGGACGCCGACAAGGTGGTGATCACGGCGATTGGCAAGGACACACCGGCGATGCGCTCGGGGCGGCTGCACTTGGGTGATCGCGTGGCGGCGATCAACGGACAGCCGGTGAGTTCCACAACTGACTTGGCCGCGCTCTTGAAGGACGCCACCATTGTCACCTTCGAGATGGATCCGGCAGCAGGAGCAAGCGATGAGGTTGAGGACGCAAAGAGGCGTGAAGCGTGAGGGGGGAAACCGCGTGTTTAACGCATAACGGTTACGTAAGTAAGTAAGTAAGTAAACAACGCCCACTGGCAGCGCACACGTGGCGAGGGGGTCTCCCCCAGGCATACTAAGCGTGTACGGTGTTCAACAACACGGGAGTTGAGGCTGATGAAAGCCATCAGTCAACCCACGGTTGCGGCTCGAGAGCTGCGGGGTTACACAGGTGCCCTTCTCGCCCGATCTCGTAGCCGCGCGCTCCATTGCATGCGCTCTCTCTCTCTCTCCTGCCGTTGTCTCGCCTCATCTCGCCGCGCCGCCCGCCGGCTGGGCGCCTGCGCACCGCGCGCCCCAAACAGCTCGCCTTCGAGCTTTCTCGCCTCGTCACGTAGGTCCTTCGAGAGATAGGTAACGCTGACCCAGGATTCCTCCCAGAGATCCCCGTCGGAGTCCTCGCCTTCCCATTCCACGAGTACGTCCAGAGGGCGACCGCGCCGCCCCTCGTGACGGCGCACCGCCATAATGCGACGCACCGCCCAACGTCCTCCATCGTCAGCCTCCTGACCAGCGACCACGGGACCCATCGCCACGCGTTGTCGAACGTCGCGCCTGGCACTCAGTACCTCCTGCCGACGCCGTTTCGCTCGATGCGGGTCGATCTCAATTCGCACCAAGTCGCCCACGTCCATCGCCTCCTGCCCACTCAACGTGTGACAAGAGGGGGCCTGTTCCGGCCCGTAGAACAAATGTCCGACCCTGATGAAGTGCCCGAGTCGCAGATTGTGAATGCCCAGCGCCTTCCATTCGCCATCACTCAGAACCTGCTTGAGTTCGAGGAGGGCCCGCAGACCCTCATGTCGAAGTTCAAACCGTTCTTCCGTCTCGGCTTCAGTGAGGATTTGCCACTTCGTGCCATCCGCCAAGCACGCCCAACGTCGCATGCCATCCCGCTGCGCCGCGAGCGCCCGATTCCTCTTGATCCTCTCCCTTTTAAGCAGGCAAAGGTCGAACGCCTCCCAGCCGCCCGTGCGCAACCACCGCCGCCACGCTCGCCTTTGTCTCGACCTCAACGCCGCTACGCCCTCGCGAGCCCTCGCAATCTCCTGCTGTCTTCCCGTAGAAGTCTCCAGCACTTGCTCGCACAAGGAGTCGCGCGTCGGCCCGTGGACGATGCATCTGCCGCTTCTGCCTAGCCCTTGCGCGAGCACCATGCGCCACGCCAACCAAGCTCGCAGCCGCAGCCACTCGCCTGGCGCGTTGTCAGCCTGCTCCTCGTCAACCGCGGCCAGCCTCCTTCCGACCTCCTTGCATAAGCGTCGCCTCTCGCCCGTCGTGACACGCGTGACAAACTCCCTCGCCAACCGCAGGTTGCGCAGCGCCGCTGCCCGCCGCGTCGTGGTGCGTAAGAGTGCGAAGCTCCAAGCTGCGAAGATCTTGCCGAGAATGCGAAGGTCGCCGAGGCGCTCCCAGAACGCCCTCCTCCCCTCCGCGCAGCTCTCCTTGCCTAGTTTTTGCAACTGGCACCCACTCAGCACCATTTCCGTCAGAGCTAGCCTCCATCGTCCGTTGGCATCCGCCCTCGAGCCAGAGATTCGCACGGCCCCTGCGGCTCCTGCTCGTAGCCATTCTGTCTCCCAGGCGTCAGTAATTCCCCTCTGGATCCGATTTTTGAGGCTCTGCTGCTGAGCTGCCGACCCTGTAGCCTTGTCCTCTGCCTCCCAGCCCTTCAATCCTTGATGTATGAGCAAAATGAGATCATCGAGTTGGCTGTGAGGGACAAGCTCGCGTCCCTTCTGCAGGGCGACCATGCACCGCCGCGCCGCCACCGCTGCAAGTGCATATGTTTTCCGCGCCGCCAACAGTGGCGCCCCTGTGCACTCGAATTGAAAGTGCCACCAGGTGGGAGATCGCTCCGTAAGCGCGAACCACCGCCCCCGCCCTCCAACCGCGTCTCCCGGCTTCACCTCGCTTCCGCCTAGGTTCGTTTGCTCTTGTGGCGAGATCTCACAAGTCGCACCAGATTGCGCCCCAAGCCGAGCCGCAATGAGGTTCGCGAGCTCGGGGAGATGAAGCGCCCGTCGCCGCGCTACCGCCGACGGATGGATCTCTCGCCACCGCCCGTCGTGATCGGTGCAGCCAAAGGGGCACCACTCAGCCGCCAAGACTCGTCGCGCTCGCGGCTCTGCGTACGGCTGGTCGACGTACTGACACCGCCGCGCTGCGATCTCATCACAGATCTGTTGAGCCTCTGGTGTAATTCCCAGCAGTTTCACATGCTCATCGGGATCACGCAGTATCGTATCTTGCACCCGACTGCGTAGGCGCTGTGCAACGACACGACTCATGCCACGCATGGCGTACGCCTGTGCCGGGCCCCTGTGGTCCGGAAAGATGATCGAGGCGAAAGAAATTTTGCCTCGCGGGACCGGGTAATCATCATCCACTCCGAACTTGTCGCACATCATGTCAGCCCACTCATTGACTGGCTCGCCCACGTGCGACGTCTGCCAGATGAGCACCAAGGCCGACACCCGTCGCCTGAGACGCTCAAAGTGCTCGAGGAGTTCGGCGGCCAGCCGATCCCCACGTGCACGAGCGCTAAGCCGCCCAAAGCGAAGCATCGCCCTGACCGGTGATGTGGCGTCGAAGACGATGATAACCCTCTCCTCCGTCCCTCGCGAGATCGCGTCAGTGAGCGCGTCGAGTTGTGCGGCGAGCTCGGCGATATAGTTGTCCTCATTCACGTCTTCCTCGCAAATCCGCCCGCCGAGGACATGTTCCTCATGATCGATCGCCACCCTCGTGGCAATTTTCACCACCCCTCCGTCCGTCTTGACATCGCGCCATCCTCCATCCAGCGTGTAGATCCGTGTCGCTCTGATACGCGCCGACCACGTCGTGAGCTTTTCCCACAGCCCGCGCTGTGCGGCCAGCTGCACATGTGTCGCCTGCCTCTTCGTCCCATCTCCCGGGAGGACGTCAACTTCGCCAAGCGCCAATCGCGCCCGTGCAACTAGCTGCACCGCAGGGTCGAGGTGCGCTAGGTGATGATGTTCGAGTCTGGGACCACCCCGCCAGCAAAGGTAGCCCGCCGTGTCAAATTGAAACCGTGCTCGTATCTCGCCCGCACGGTCCATCCAGCCGACAAGAAATCCCTGTTCGTCGACGTCCGCCCGGCAAAGCCACGATGCATCGCCGCCTCGCGGTTCCTCTGCGCTATCGATGTCACAGAAAACTCGCCCCCCCCGCGCATCCGCTTGAGTGTCGCCTCCCCCAACGCACCACTCCTCGGTGCTCGGCTTCATGATCCCACGAAACGTGCTTCGAAAAGAAGATTCCCAATCGAAAGGTGTGAGCACCGCGCCGCTCTTGATCTCACCGGGCGGCACCTGTGGGCGATTGGTTGCGCCTCGTTCTACGTGGCTTTCACCAGAGCCCTCTCTGACGCCGCCGACACCTCCCAGCGCGCAGCGGCGCGTTCGGCGCTGGCGCTCAGCTTGTCTAGGTGGGGAGCGCAGGGAGACCCGCGGTTGTTCTCTTGGCGTCACCTCACGAGCGCCCTCGAGAGGCAATTACGAGGCCGTCAGCGGTATCTTGGGGAGACCTTCATGTTCATCTCGAGCCTCCTGCAGGGGGATAAGCCGTCTGGGGAAAACTGGCGATGGGTGCAGCGCCCTGAGACGTGGGATCCGCTGCACGAGCATCGCCCTCATTTCCGTATGATGGAGTCGATCGCGCTCTTTGAATCTGAGCAGCATGGTGGTCTTGGCATCGAGCCTGCGCCCAAGCTTCTCGACGCACGCATTCGGGTGGCGGGGCAGATGTACGCATGCGGAGGCATGCAGGAGGGCTCTAGGCTGATGTCGTTCGATGAGGCACGTCGGATCTATCCGTGGCTGAGCGTTGGGGCTCGCACGGAGTGGGATAGGACGGTGGCGAGTCTCGAAGATCGTCTTGACGCTGGAACGGTGCCGGAGCGCGAAGCGCACAGGGCTTGGGATCAGCGCGGGCTCTGCGTCGGTGGCGGAACCGTTGAGCTTAGTGGCAGCAGGACAGGGGAAATGTCGAGTACTGATGAGGTGAACGAACACACGCTACACGAGGCCATTCGACGAGCGCTGGCCTCCTGCCGCGCCGCCCCCGCCCTCGTACAGCAAGCACGCTGGCGTAGTAGCGTCTCGTCACGCCTTCTTGTTGAACATTCTCCTCCACTCTTTTTCCACGGTCTCCATCCATTCAAAAGAGTAATACACCGTGCTGCACTTGAAGCCCGCTAGCCCCTGGAAGAGGCCATTCGTTACCAAGATCATGTCGCTCCTGGACGGCTTGTACATGCGCGCCACACGCCCAATTGCAACCCGCAACTGCTTTTTGAGCGACTCGGCCGCAGCCCCATCGCCGCCCATTGCAGCGCGCAGCACCCCTAGATGTTTGTAGGCCTCGCTCCGCGTAAGGGTCGGCACACGAACGCCATCGAGCGTGACAAGCTGCGGGTCCGTGATGTCCCTCTCCTTACCTTGCCCATCTCGAATGACGCCGGTGACGACGGTCTTGAGCTTGCCCTTGATACCCAGCTTGGAGCCGGAGATCGGGACCCAGACGCTCCATATCGCCCAGGCACGCTTCAGATCAGCCTCGCTGCCAAACGTACCCGCCCAATCGTCTGCGTAAGCCAAGCTCGCAATCGCCCGAATGCGTCCCTCCTCATCCTCCCCGAACCCAAAGAGCTGCACTCCGTGCACGTGCAATTTGATCGCCCACAGGATCGAGTTGAGAATGATTTTCGCTCGGTCAGGAGAGAGCACCTCTCCCATCAGGGCTCCCATGTGATTTCGGAAAGAGGCGCTGAGTCCGACGGACGTGTCGAATTGGCACTCAACTGCCTCCTCTGCCACCGCACGTCCAGCGCCGTAGATTTGCCCAACCAGCTCAATAACTTGCGGAGGGAGCCCGACCAACAGCTCGGCGACGGTGAGAGCCTCGCGGTCGATGCGAGGAAAGAACGTCGCCAGATCGACGTACAATATCCATATCGATTGATGTAGGCGCTGCGCCTGCTGGATTACGGCCGCCAACGGGAGCCCGGCGTCGACACAGTGCCGTACCCTGTGGTAACCAGCCGCACTGCTCGGGTCGAAGCCTACCCGTAATGAGCCGGTACGCCGTTGCACGCACCATGTGCATGATCAGCTTCATGTCCTGCGCCATCAAGGCAATTTCTCGTCTCTCGGAGATCAGTGCGGGATTGTTTGGCGGCGGCTTCGTTAGCAGAACGTAGATGACTTTCCGCCATGACGGAGGGAATTCTCCTCCCCGCAAGTCCGCCATAAGGCATTCATAGAAGGCCCTCTTGATCCCCCGATCGGCGTGAATGAGGAGTTCGATGGAAAAACCGCCGTATCCAACTGCCTTCCCCCTTGGTACGCGCTGAAGCACTTGCAGAAAAACCGGGAACGTTAGTTCCTTGGTGAGCTCCCACTCGCCGCCATCACGTCCACGTAGTGTGTCATAGGTTGGGCAAAAGACCTTGCAGAAGGCCTTGAACGCCTCAATGATCGGAGGAGTGGACGAGAAGCCTTGGACTAGTCGATCGCCTTCACTTGCCAACCCGTCTAGGAAAGCGTCCGGATCGTCAGCCGCGAGGATTGGAGCGCTGTGAACGTCATCTTTCGGGTGAAATCGATCGAACGCCAAGCTGAGGCGCTGCGGGCGGATCGCCTTCCAGGCTCGCATCGCCACCTGCGCGAGGTCCTTGCTGCCTTTGCCCTCGACGATGTTCAGCGATAGTTCACGAAGGCGCTTATCCTCCCGCTGCTGCCGAAACACAAGTCTCTGAGTCGCCCTCGTCCAGCACCGTCGACAGCGCCTGATGATCTTGGACCAACAAACATCGTCTCCAGCTCCCTTATATCTCTCGCGAATGAGCCAGAGACGCGAGTGGTAGTTGAAAAGACCACCATGCACCTCGTGCGGTGCCAGACCCTGGTGCCGCGCTGCATACGCCTCCTGCAGCCACCTGCGCCACCTGTGCGCCGTCTCCAGAGGCCGTTCTTCCCGACGTCTCCGCACCTCCGCCGCCGCCTGCTCCGCAGCTCTTCGTAGCACTCGAACCGCAGAAGAAGTCGCGTGAACCAAACCTCGCACCGATAAAAGCTCCTCGACAATGTCGCCTTCTCGCACACGATCTCGATAGCTGTCCTTGACTTGCACATCCCCTCTTGGTAGTGCAGATAAAGGTCGCTTCTCCCCTCTGAGTTCCAACTGTGGAATCTCTCTGGAGAATGTGACCCACGCGTGATCAGAGAGCGGTTTAGCTGTTCCCGTCGTTGGACCGTCGGGGCTGAAGGCGAAGTCCACCACCGTTCTCCTCCAGCACCCACACTCGGATCCTATCGTGACGGCTCCATCGAGCATGGATCCGTTGCCTTCGGAGCTGCTCGTCTCGGCAGTGTCCCCGCCCTTCCGAGTCCAAACGACCAAAGGTTGTGAAGCGACTGGTAAGACGTATTCAGCCCCCGGCTGCGAGCTGTAGTCACGAAACGCCCGATCGTTGGCGCTCAATGTAGCGTGCGACGATCGCCACGCCTCGTCGGCAACGTAATTGAAATCGCCCACCACGAGACATCCTTTCACGGTCTGCGTTGGGTCGGCCGCCCACGCATACGTGGCCTGCAGCTGCTTCTCGAAGTTCGAGGTACCGTCGTAATGCAGCCCGTGAACTGCAGCAATCCTCGTCTGAATTCGCTCCTTTGTCCCCCGACCTTTGATCCATACGCCCAGGACCCTCTCCTCGAGCCGCACGTGCCGCTCGATGGTGCAGGTCGCTTGCTTAACGAGTACGGCAATGCCATTGGTAAAGGATACTCCGCTTTGTCGCTGCTCTCGCTGGCTCCCACCCTCGCCAACCATCCAGCGAACAACGTAGCCAACCTTCTTCGCCATAGCGCGCAGCCCATAGGTCTTAGCTGTGAACGCCTCCTGTGATCCCATCACCTCGAGCAGGAAGCAGACGTCAACATTTTCCTCCTGTAACCTTCGCATGATCCACAGCGCTTTCGCCCGAGAGGCCTCGTGGGCAGGGCACGCGTCCGCATGGAATTCGCGCGCGTTCCAGAGCGCGACATTGAACATCTCTGCAACCGTGTTCCCACGCAGCGACCTCATAAGCCTCTTCCATGCTCGTCGGCTGACGTGCCAGCGAAGGCGTCGCCGCCGCAAGCCGTTCGGATCTGCTACCGCGCTGTTGCATCGCGTAACGCGCCAAGATGCTCCCCGCACGCGGGCTGACTGCTGCGTAAAGATGAGTTCGACTCCGCCTGCCGTATTCGTAATAGGCATCGGCGTATCCGTCGATGATTGCCTGACTGTCGATCGCTCCCTGCTCTCATTTTGACCATCTGGCGCCCACCTCGGGCTAGGCTCTGGCTCTGCTTCTCGTTCGGCGGCTGCGCCGCTCGCCATTGGTGTTGGATTACCTCCGATCGTGTCGAAGCATTTCCAAAACGCCGACCCTCCGTCGCCACACGAGGCACCACGCCCTGTGATCCCAAAGCGTTGCAACGCCGTCCGATCGTAGCAGCGCAGCTCCGTAGTATCCCGACATAGTAGAGTCGCACCGTCCGCGCGTCGCAGCTCCATCGTCGTGCAGCACGAAGCCACTCCAGGGAACGCCTCGCAGCGTGCCGCGCAGCTGAGAAGTAGAACGAGTATCGCATGGAAACCACGCGTGCTCGCAAAAACTCCAAACTTGCCGTGCCCGACTCGACGCTCTCTGACGTTGCGGACTGGAAATGGACTGATCCTCGAAGCCGACATAGGTATCGATATAGACATAGACACAGACTCGACGTATGACACGCCCAGGGCCGATATGCCACAAAGTCCGTCTAGCATGCCACTCGCCCCTCCTCGCCGATTGGTCCATGGTGGGCTCTCTCCGGATCGGCGATCTCGAGTGCACCCACTCTCTCTCACAGCACAGTGTATGCTCTTATGGGGCACTCGTCCACCGGGCTCTGCCGACCCGTTAGGTTCATCGGCTCCTCGAGTGTCCGAGGCCAGCCTCGCGCACGCAGCTGCGCCTACGGCTGCGTCTCCTTCGCGGGCTCGCACGTCCCCTCCACGGCTCGCGCCATGCTTGCCCACGCCATTAGCCTGCTCGTCTGCCTTCGTCCCATCCCCCTCTCCTGCCTGGAAGTCTCGACTCGTCGCGCCGTCTTCCACCAGTCGCTTCTCAGTCGGACCTGCAGGTACGAGAGATGCAAGGGCGGTGACTCGCGTGTGCATAGCAAAGACCTGACGCAGCACCGCGCACTGCCGCCGTGCTACTGCATCCACATACCCCGCCTGACCGTCCTTGAGTTCCTTGATCGCCAACACCGAGGCCTTCACCGCGTTGCGCTGCTCAATCATCTCGGCGGTGACAGCGCTCATGAAGTTGAAAAGATCGCCAAACTGCGCCGTGAAGCTGAGCTGCATCTGCTGCTGCTGCTGGACCATCTGTTGCATGTCGCCCATCTGCTGCTGCTGCTGCTGTACCACCTTGCGCAGGTCGTCCATCGCGGCCGCGTGCTGCGCGTCCGTGTCCGCCATCTGCTTGTGCAAATCCGCCGTGTGCGTCGTGTGCGCCACCTCGCTCGCCGCCATCTGCTTGTGAAGGTCCTCCATCGCCGAAGCGTGCTGGCTCTGCATCTCGGTCATCACTGAGGCCTGCTTGTCCATGAGCCCTTGCATGTGCGCGGAGTACGCCGTGATCTTGGCGTCCTGCTCGAGAATGGCATCGACGTTCACCTTTATTTGCTTCTCCAGCTCGCCCTTGAGCTTCTTGACCTCCTCCGAGTTCTTGATGCCTTGCTCGGCCGTGATTGCAGCGATGCGATTGAGGCCGTTGCGCACGCGTGCCGTGCCCAGGTCGCCCGACCAGATCATACGCACCTCGTCGCCTGATGCGAGCTTCGTCGGCACGCCCTTGATCTCCGCCAGCTCGTTGCGCGGGTCCTTGCAGAGCGTCTGCAGCTTCTTCTCGACGGCCTTCTCCGCCGTCAGCTTGATGCGGAGCGTGAGCTTGATAAGCCCAGTCGCCTCCGTGTCCATCTCGATGCGCGGGATGACCTGGCTGACGTCGTCGCCCAGCTCCGTGATCACGGCCTCGAGTCCGTCTCCACCCTCGCGGAAGGCGCGCTTGATGTTGAAGATGCCGGCCTGGGGCGCGATGTAGACATCGACACCGGAGAGCAACTCCTCGGTGGAGATGAGCTTCTTCACCTCGACCTTGTCGCCAGGCGGAAGGCGCAGCACCTCCAGCCCCTTCGCCGTGATCTCCACCGTCTTGTCCACAGGGTAGACGACCCACCCGTCGTCGCGCTCACGTCCTTGAATCCCGAGCGCATAGAGCGCCGACTTGAGCTCCGTCTGGAACTCGTAGAAATGCTTGCGCATGGCCTCCAACTTCTCCGCGTTGTCCGGGTTGTCGACGTCCGCAGCATCCCAATCAGGGTCGGCGACCATCCCTTCCTCAAGCTTGAGCGCCGAGACGAGCGCGTCGATCACTTGCGGAAGCGCCCACGACGCGAAGCCAAGTGCCATGGCGTCAGAGCAGTACTTGATCTTATCCTTGTGGCGGTCAACGCTGCGCTCGAAGCTCATCGCGAACTCGCCGTTGTCGCCGGTGTCAAACAGCTTGTCCACTTTCTTCATCCATGCGAGGCGTGCGTCGCACCAATTCTCCTTCTGCGTCATGTGCTGAATGCGCTGGTAAATGCCGTAGCACCCTGCGAGCTGCGAGGCGAGCGCGCCGACGCAGGCCGTCTTGGGCAGCACGAGCATCGCCTGCATGTTCGGGAGCCCTTCCTTCAGGAATACGAGGTTCTGATGCGTGTGTAGTGCTGAGCCGTCGAGCGACTCGGTTGTGATCTTGACCAGAGCAGTCGAGGTCACCTCAAGCGGCTTCGTGAACATGCTGCCCTCGAGCAGTGGCTCGTTCTCGATAACTTCGATCGTGTCTTTGACCCTCTGCTCGGGCTTCGTGTCGATGCTAGCTCCGCGCAGAAGCACCCAGTTGCTCTCCCGAGTGTTGCGCTTCTCGGTCGTGCTTGGTGTTAGATTCTTGTCCGTGGTGTACGTGTGCGCCGGCGGCGATGAGAAGAGCGCTTTCTTCGGCGGTGGCTTGTCGGGGTTCGAGGCGTCCTTGCCAGGGGTCGCGAGGTTCATAGCTTCAATATTCGCGTCATGAGCGTGGTCGAGAGAAGACGGCGGCATCTCAACGGGACGAGGGTGCGTCCCCTGCATAACGGTTACGCTCCGTCAAGTTCGCACTCACGCACTCTTTAGACTAGGTAAATAAAAGCCCTACGGTACATGTAACCAATGACTGCCAAGGCCCCCGGGTGGGGAACGGTCCCTGGTTCCTACCAGTCTCCCTGGGCCGCTGGGGGCACGCTTTCCCGCATCCCGCGCTCCTCCGGCTCCTGCGACGTCGCAACGTCCGTCGTCCCGTCCTATTACGGCGGAATAGCCAATAGGCGCGGTTTGGGTTTCGGGGGACGGGGCTGGTTTGTTCGGAGAAGTACACAATACTTGAGCGTTGAGTATGGGATTTCGTCCAGGTCCACGTTCGATTCTGTTTCTGAAAGTTTCAGCTCGAACTCAATGGGAGACATGATGGGAGATCAGCAGGTTTCGCCCCATCCGCGCATGTGCCCACCACAGCGCCACATTAATCGCGATCGACGGTAGTCGCTTCACGCGGTATGAGCAACAAAAGTTTTCACAAACGAAAGGTGCCCGGCCCGCGCCCGGTGCCGACCAGCGCGACCTGCTACGTGCTGCACCGTACACGCTTCACCGCGCCTAATACAAGGAGAAACGGCTTAGTCCTTTTACTGTACAGCCGCTGCGGCTAGCCGTCGGTTCCGTCAGCTCCTGCCAGCCCTTCCTGGATCTGCTTCCACATCGGCCCTTTACCGCCGCCGTCCATGGCCCCCTGGTTGCGGAGCGCCACCTTGCGCGCCGCATCCTTCATCTCGAAGGCGCATTCGAATGCCTCCTCCTCAAACTGCGCTTGATTCAGCGCGGCCACCACAGCCACTCCCTCCCCGAGCTCACCGACGAGACGAGCGGCGCGCCACCGCACCAGCTTTGAGGGGTCTGCGAGGGCGCCAATTGCGATCGGCACCGCCCGCTCGTCTCCCAAATCACTTAGCGCGTCGCCAGCTGTGCGCCGTAGCCCCGCCGCCTTTTCATTCTGGAAGGCCGCGGCGATCACATTGAACACTGCATCCCCGCCCCGCCCCACTGTGCCGCCCAGGTATGCGATCGCGCGGCGCCGCGCCCCCGTAGCGCCACGCCCGGTGGCGACAAACGCCGCCAGCCGGCGCAGCGCCACAGTCGGCCCATGCTCGCCCTCGCCCTCGGCCGCCGCGTCTTCGTCCACCAGGACGTCCACCATCTCCAAGCTGAGAAGGGCGTCGTCCCCGGCGTCGTCGTCGTCCTGGCGCCCGGCTTCGAGCGTAGCGCGTGCGGCCGACTTCGAGCCGTGCACCAGGCTCGCCAGCCGGTCATCTGGGTACGCCGCCTCAATGTCGGCGAGCTCGGCCTCAAGCGCGGCAGCGATCGCGCGACGCTCGGCCGCTAACAGGTCGCTGCTGGCTTCCAGAGGTTCGTCAAGCTCAGGGTAGCGCTGGCCGCGTAACAACCATGCGCGCCCCTTGAAGAAAGCGTCGCCCGACTGTTCGATGAGCAGGCCCATGGCGCTGCCAAAGCGCGCCGAGAGCTTCGCACGTACCGGCTCACATGCACCTGACCAGCCCGCTGCCTCAACCTGAATGGGCATCTTCTGAGACACTTGAAGCCGTATGCTCACGCCACCTGTCACGGACACCTCGACTGTCCCGGTTGCAGAGGTCGGACGCACCGAACCGCTTGCCGCCAGTGCCTCTCCGGGGCCACCGAGAAAGTTGACGACTGCCGGCAGCACGCTCTCCCACGAGGCCCTTGCGTCCTTGGAGATGGTGAGCATCCGTCCGACGACGAAGACCGACACGACCCCCTCACAGGCGAGCACGTCGGTAAGCGACGCCGGGCAGCGACCCTTGTAAAACGTCTGCCCCCTCAGCCCTTCTGTGGTGGTGACATCCTCAAGTGGCGAGTCGAGCTTAAGCAGGAAAGCTGATGGATTCGGTGTCGATTCGACCGAGCTCACTATAAGCTTTGCTGGGACGAAGCGTGTGCGAATGGCGCGCGACATGTACCACATAGCAGGACCGGGTGCGGTCTCCGAAAGGCCGGCAACCACTGCGCAGAGCACAACCCCAGCAAGCATCCCCAGCAGCATGAGGTTTCCTAAAAGGACCTTTTGGATGTGTGTGAACTTTGCATGTGAACTTGATGTTCACTCGGAAGCCTTCTCGGAACTTACGTAGCAAACTGTACCACAAGACTCGAGAATTGAGACTCGCTGGTTTGATGACTCAAGACACCCCCCTCGAGACTTGAGTCTTGTTTCGCATGGTCAGCCTGCCGCGGAGAAGCCCAACTGCTTCGTGCCATTAAAGCTTCCCCACCCTTTTAAGCACCCGTTGAACGATGGGGTTAGGTGTTCGCAGCAATACGGAAAATAGATGCCATAGTCAGAGCCTGTCCTGCCCTCTAATGAGCCGTTCCCGTACCAGGACCAGGGAGTCGAGTTTGTTAAAGGCACGGCGGCGTTGCTTATAAGGAGGCGCCAGCAGTCATAGTGGAACTCGCCGAGTGGAAGCCCCGGGCGAATGAGCACGTAACCCATGTGCAGCAGCCAGATCGGCACGCGATGCGCCAACAGCTTCGATACGATCAGGTAGTTATTGTCGACCAGTTTGCTCATTGGTACGTACTGACCAGTGGTGTCATTCACGGCGCATCGGAATTCCTCCGCAAGTTCGAAGTATGCTGGTGCGTGTGCTCGTGAGACAAGTGCGGTGTGATCGTTAATTATCGCGTTGACCATTCCCTTGACGAGGTGTGCACCTGGCGCGAGCTGCGCGTGGTGCGGCAGTGGGGTGAACAGCAGCATATCAGTACGCAGCCTGAGCACCCAGTCGAAGCGAACTTTCCACCTCACTTCATAGTCGGTTAGCATCCGAAATGACATTTGGAGGTTCGCGAACTGGTCCGGCGCCACAACACGATACGAGACATGCCCTGGCGTCGTATGTGAGCAGAACCGGCGGTTGAGAGGCGGTTCGCCGTACCACAAGTCGAACCGGATGCCAAGTTGCAGGGCTGACTCAACAACACAACTGTCATTGACAAGCGCCCACGGCCCGACCAGCACCCGATTGCTGTAACTCCCGAGTCCGGCTCGGTTCGGTCCACTTGCACGCAGGCAGCTCCCAGTGTGGATGCAGAGCTTCCTCGCCACGACGAGGTAGAAGAAGTAGATGTGCACGCCTCCCATTGGCCCGGCCACGTAGCGCTGCCATGTGGGCCACGAACGGTCGAGGGCGCGGAACTCACCCGAAACGCAAGTACCAATTAGTGCTGCTTGCCCCACTTCACCCTTTCCGATGCCTGCAGGTGGCCCAACACGCCCCATCTTGGAGATGCGAGCCGTTCCAAAATCGGAACCCCACGAGTGGTTGACCAGAGCAGGTTCCGGTGCGTCTGCCTCGGCTATTCTGGCGAGCCGTGCACTGCCTACATGCTTTCTGGGGCTGCTGTGGTTGGCCTCATGGACGTGGACGTGCATGCCGTTGTGCGCCGCCGTGCCCTGCATGCGTTGGCGATCGTAACATGTCACTGGTCTTTCCTGCCATGGTACATCTTCCGTCGCCGTCAAAGGCATGTGTAGCACATTCGCAGATTGGTTTGTCCGATTTCGAGGTTCCAGCACTGCAGTAATTGCACGTGTCTCGGCAGCGTGCCGCGACGTACTCCTCATTGACCGGTTCGGCCCTTGCACCAATCGGCTCTCGTCGTGTTGCCGCGCACTAAGGAGCATCTGGTTATGAAAACAATTGGAGTACGCGCTCGGAATGAAGGAACCTGTACTGACACACGAAAATCTCGTTTTAGAGCTGGTAAAACACGATCGGTTCTTGGAGTGATCGCGGGGGGACCGCGACGAAACTGACTACTAACTGACCGGTGGTCCTAACGTCATCTTCGAAGCGTCGAGAAAGTTTTTTCCCGTTTTTTTGTTTGCTTGTCAATCTTCAATCTCGCCCAGCGCCCAGCGGCAGCGCGCGACAGGGTCGAGGATGATCCCTGCCGCTCGCTGCCCGGCCGCCGAATCACTGCTGGGCGGGATTGTGATCGGTAATAGTAACTGATGCGTAGCTGATGAAAGTCATCAGTCAAGTAGAACGCTCGATCTACCGTACTGTTCGATCTGTGTGTCTGCGTCCCAGATCCGGTGCTGAGGAATCTCTCAGCCGAGCGGGGAGCCCGCCACGTGCCTCTCGCTCTCGCTCACCTGAGTGTGCCGTTGGGTTACGTTCGCCGCGCCGCGTCCTCCGTTCAGCCCGCCGCGAGCGCCGACTGCGACTCGCAGCCGGCACCGGGCGCGGACCAAGATACAGCCCCTCCGCTTCTGACTTCCTCGCGTCCGCTTGTCGTGTAGGTCCGCAGAGAGGTACGATCCGATCGTTACGATATAGGCGACGTGACCCGCTGACCCATTAATCCTCCACGTCCGGTCCAAGAGGTCCGCGTCCGAGTTCTCCCCTTCCCACTCAACGAGAACGTCCAACAGACGCCCTCGCCGCCCCTCATGCCTCCGTACCGCCCGAATGCTCCGTACCACCCACCGCCCCCCCGTCGGTCGGCCTCCATACCGGCAACCACAGGGCCCATGGCCGATCCTCTGCCGGACCTCTCGCCCGCTGCGTCGCATGCTCACATATTGGCATTGTGAGAGTGAGCGGCGCTTCCCATCGGCGCCAGGCCGCGCCCATTTCTATTTCCGCCCGCCCACGTTGAGACTGTGAGGGCACAGGCACTCCGCGGCACAACCACAAGGACCCACGTTGCCTCGATCGGCGCTTCGTACGTGGTCAGATCTTCCCGATAACTTCCCGAGCCGCCCATTACAACCGCGGTGGCGCCCATTGCAGTAATGGGCCGCCCATTACAACCGCGGTGGCGCCCATTGCAGTAATGGGCCGCCCATTACAACCGCGGTGGCGCGGCCACAGCGCGCGGCACAAACGCGGCGCGCCATGAGTGCTCGCCGCCTGCGGGGACGACTTGCCGCCTCGCTTCGTCAAGGAGGATCGTCTGAGCGTCTAGCTTGCCCGTCCACATGCGATGCACATCGTGCGCCTCCGTCTCCTCCCCCATAGGCCACAGCAGACGGGACAATTCGGACAGCTCGGCTGCCTTGGCGTCGCGTACCTCGGCCTTCATCTGGCCCGCGGCGTCGGCCTCGACGATGGGCTCATGCGCATGCATCAGATCTCGCACAAGGGCCGGCACGCTCACCGGCAAGACCCCCCCCGCGACGCTCAAAGAGGGTAAAGAAGGTGCGCTGCCGCTCGTCGCAGCTTCCGCAGTGGTCACCATCGCAAATGCGCCGCATCCGCCGATGGGACCCTTGGGGGCCCTGGCCGCCCGTACGGCTTGCACGAGGAGCGGCAGCAAGTGCGTCGGGATGCGCTCGTCGACGCCGTTGGCACCCGCATGCGCGCCGCCCTGAGCACCCCTGTGCGCCGCCGCGGTAAGCATCGAGAGGAGGCAGCGCTCGGCGGCACTCAGCGTCGAACCGCGCGCGTCGGAGGCAGCGGCCGTTGCAGGTGCTCCCATTTCTACGTCGGGGGGACCCCCATCCGTGCAGCTGAGCGGGGCACTGCCCGGAGCCGAGGCGCATCGCTGACTGGCTCCACCCTGGGCCCACTCCGGCGGGTCTGCAGATGTGACGCTGAGGGGTCGCCGATGCGTCTGGTTAGCGAGCTCGTGGTTGGCGTGCTCGGCCGCGAGGCGCCGAGCGTTGTTCTTGGTCTCGAGGGCCGGCGTCAGCGTGATGAGGTCGCGCGCGATGCGCTTGCATCGCACCTGAACCTGGGGATTCGAGGCGAGCCGTTGCGCGCGAAGGGCGCGTTTGCGGACCTCCTTCTGGACCGCAAGTGCGGTGCGCTTCTGAGTCACGACCATCTCGCGCTGCTGCGTGACGAGGGCGCGCTGCTGACGCAAGATGTCCCGGCGGACGACCACCGACCACGATCGGCGCCATCGATCGATCTCGTCCCGATCATCCACGAGCGCCTTGGAGCCTGGAGCAGAGTCCGGCAACGGCAGCGCCTCATTCTGGATGGTGACGGCTTCCGCACGCTCCTTGGGAGCCTTCTGAGGGTTCGGCCGCCCGGTAGCCTTCTGAGCGTCTGCGCTGGCGGCGGGCGGACCTCGCATCGCTCGAGCGATCTGCGCATACGACGCTCCGCCAGCAGGTAGCCATGAACAGGTCGGATCCGCGTGCATCTGGTCGAAGAGCGGCGGGATGCGATAGTGCACGCCGTACAACTGAAAGAGGTCCTCATCGGCGTTGTGGCGTTGAATCCCGTTGTGGTGGTCGTCGGTGAAGAGCGCAGTCTTGCGCATCGTGGTCGAACAGAGATCAGCGCACGCACGAGGGTCCACTCACTCGGATCCCGTTGGCGTGAATTGTGAGCAACGCGTGGCCCCTCCTGCCTCAGGCAAGGGGTTCCCCCACATGATTGTGTAGGTCTCAGATTTTGCTCATCGAATTCCGAATTCGAGGACAACGCTTCACCTGACCGTCCGACGCGCCTGCTGCCGTCGTCACTCCAGTCGCGCCGATGGCGACGGTCAGCCCGCGTATATCCGAGCCACCACGTCCTGGCAATGTCTCGCCTCGGGGCTATCGCGACGCAAAGACGCCAGCGCCAACCGTCAGCGGTCAGACCTCGCCTCGCAGCAGCACGCCTACCGACGGCGCTCCGACGAGCAGTAACACCGTGCGCAGCTTGTCGCCGCGCGGCGTTGTCGCCGGCGCGCCGCGCGGCGCATCGCCCTTCGTGCGGCCGCGCTCGAGCAACCGGCCGCCACCCGGACCTCCTGGAGCCAAGCGCACGCCCGGCGGCAAGGATGCGATCAGCCCGCGTGAGGACGAGATGAACAAGGCAGAGGAGGAGGCAATGACCAAGCCGGACACGACAGCGCGCCCGTCACCGGCTAGCGCGGCCTTCACGGCCACACAGGTGATCTCTGCGACTAAGGGTGAGCACTTTGGCAGCATCGAGCAGGCGCACGCGATGATCCGCGTCCTTGCGGCGCAGGCGGACGAGGCGCGTGCAGACAAGACGGCGATGTGGGAGCAGACGCGCAACGACGCGAAGGCGATGGCGCAGGTCGCCAAGAATATCGAGGGCAACCAGAGCGTGCTCGCCAAGGTGGTCACCACACTCGAGGCTCAGCTGGTCGCCGCTCGCACGGAGAAGGACGCGGCGCTCGAGGCGAGCCGTGCCGATAAGAAGACGTGGGAGCGGCTGCTGCGGGAGAGCGAGCGGCAGCTGCGCGAGGTCGAGAAGCAGCGCGACCGCGCGCAGGCCGATGCGGTCGCCGCCAACGCGGCGCGCAAGGCGGCGCAGGAGGCGCTCGAGACGGCACGCCGATCGGAATCCGAATTGCTCCGAGCTGTGCAGGTCGAGAAGGCGACGATGGCCAAGGAACTCAAAGACCTTCGTGGCGCGGCGCAGTCCGAGTGGCAGCGCACGGCCGCCGCGACGGAGGACGTTGGGCGCCTCGCGAGCGGCCTCGAGGCGCTCCAGTCGGCCCTCGGCGTCAGCGCGTACGGCGACGGCGGCGACGGCGGCACCGCAGCCGCGTTGCGTGAGGCGCGCGAGGCGCGAGACGTTGCTGAGCGCGCCAATGAGGCGCTGCGCTCCCAGATGCAGGCGGAGCTCGTCGAGGCGGTGCGCAAGAAGGAGGAGGCCCTCGGCCTGCTCGCGGCGGCACAGGCGGGCGCGCTACCGGACATCCAACGGCTGCAGGCGCTGCTCGACGCGAGCCATTCGGAGTGCGAGCGCGAGCGCAATCTCGTCGCGGAGCTCAAGCGGGAGCTGAGGGAGGAGCGGGAGGCACGCGAGAAGCTTCTCGTGCAGGCGCGGCTCGACAACGTCGCCCTCTCGTCGCGCGAGCGCGAGCACTCGCAGCAGCTGGAGGCGAAGGCGGTGCAGGTGGCCGCTCTGGAGCGTCAGTTGAGTACCATGGCGGGCCAGCTCGTGGGCGCGCAGGCGGAGGCGAAGAAGGCGAGCGACGCGGCGAGCGCGGCAGAGGCGACCACGATGCGCGAGCGCACGATGCTCGTCGAGGCGCGTCAGACGCTCCAGAATGACAAGGCTGAGCTCCAGTCGAGGCTACAGGCGGCTGAGCTGCAGAAGAGTGGACTGCTCGAGCAGCTCGCGCAGGGCGCCGCCGACCGCGACTTCTGCTTCGAGATGATCAAGGAGCTCAAGGGCCAGGTCCAGGCCGCGTACGCGCAGTAGGCTTGATCCCGAGACTAGGGAGCGAATCACGCGCCAAGACCTTTGGCTGCGAGAGCGAGTACTTTCAGGATCACGACCGTGAGCCGAGCCGAGCCGCATGCCGCGCGTCGCCGCTCACGAGATGGAGGTCGTGCTCGTGCCGGGGGAGCGTCTCGGTCCGCGGACGTACCCGCGTGTGTGGTCAGCATGTGTGGACACAAAGTCGGTCGGACCGCCGCGTCGAATCTTACGCACGTGCGCCATTCTCGGGCATGCGCCCTCCGCCGGCGGCGCACACCACACTTGACACCGCGACATGACACCGGTATCATCTATCAAAAATCGCACACGACACAACCGACCTCGTGCTCACTGTCTCGCTCTCGTCCTCGCGGCTTCGCATACAAGCGCGACAAGCCAGACATGCGCCACTGTCGTCTCTCCTCGCTGGCCATCATGCGCATGGCAACAGCCAACACAAAGCGAGTCAGGACCCGCCCCCCGCCCCCGCGCCTCAGCATGCGGGCACATGTAAAACAGACGCACGACACTTTACACAAGGGACCGGACCACCCCTCCATGGAGGATGGAGCATAGTTCCTCACCTGAGCTGCTGCTCGTACGTAACGCTCTGCCTCTGGACGCCAAGATGGCGCCCCACCCCCGACGATCCCACGTCCACGCTCCCCCCTTCCCCTTCCAAAAGTATGACAAAAGCCGAAGTGAAAACCCCTCAGGCTCAGCAGCTGTGCATGCCGCTCATCATCTACCGGACGCGCTCGTCGGTCTTGCCGACGATTGGCAGCATCGTCGTCTTGTCCTTCTTGTTGGTCACCGCCACGTCGGGCGTTTTTTACACACCCTCTGGCTTCGAAAACATCTCCAGGAACGAGGACACGATCGGTGGGTTCTGGAGCTCCGAGACCTTGGTTGCGGCAGTGGGTTTGAGTTCCGGGCCCGCCATCTCACCCGCCCCAGTGCCGAATGGAACCGCCTTCGCTTTACTGGCGGGCGCAGCGGCCATTGCCTCGACTTCCCTGAGCGCCGCCGCCTTGGCCGCCGCTTTTTGCTTGAGCGTCTCGTCGTTCCAGATCAGGGCCTGCTGGCCGAAGTGGAGGAAGCGTTCCTTGCTGCCGGCGCTCACGAACTCGATCGAGCCGTCGCGCGCCTTCTCCTTGGTCATCTCACAGTGTACGAGGTACTCGTCTTTGCACTGCTCCTTGAGCATCTTGCGCAGCTGCTTGTATACCTGGCCCGTCGCCGCCTTCACCGCCTTGGCCGCGGACGGCGAGGCTGAGGACGACGTGCTGCTTGCATCGTCTCCGAGAACACCCTCGCCCGAATACACAGCCTCAAAGGTCTTGAGCGCCTCGATCTCCGCCTTCGACACCGCCTGCGCCGGCAGTCCGGCAGCCGACGGCAGCGGCAGCCCCGCAAGGCGGCCTGCCATGACGCAGCTCTTCACAATGTGAAGGGCGGCCGAGATAATCTTGCGGTTCTCGACCAGCCACTTCTTGGGTACCTCCAGCTTGTAGCCGTCGCCGTCGGGGCCGCAGCGCACCGCACAGCCGGTCACCGGGTCGAGGAAGACGAGGCGGTACTTGTCCCTGACAAACTCCCTCTTGACGAGCTGCATGAGCTTCGAGCTCGATGCCTCCATCGGCAGTAGCACAAAGAGGCGAGGGCAGTCGAGCTCGCCCTCGGCGAGCCGGCTGAGGCTGCGCTCAAGACTCTGCATCTTGGCTTCGGTCTCCAGCATCGCATGTCGGAACATGTCCGACTGCTGCAGCAGCATCGCACTCAGCGCGCTCGCGAGCTCGCCGCCAGTTCCGCCGGGCATCTGCGAGAGCACGGCGAAGGCATGCTGGCGCAGCAGGCCCTGCGACGTCTCCAAGGCTGCCTTCTCCTCCGCCAGTTCGGTCTGCTCCGCCGCCGTCGTCGTCGCATCGCCCTGTGCCGCGCCAATCTGCACGAGGGAGATGCTCAGCGTCTCCGCCTCGGATTCGGTCGAGATCAGCCGCATCGCCAGCGCCAGCTGTGACGCCTCCAGATCGGAGCCCTTTGAGAGTGAGTGCTCCATCTTCTCGAGCATCGCGACGACACGACTCCTCACCCTCTTGCCTCCATCTTCCCCGCCATCTGCGCCCTCGCCGCTGCCGCTGCCAAAAGTCGGACGCTGCGCAGAATCGGCGTGCCAGCAGCCCTCGATCAGCCTCACCATTGGCAGGGTGGTCTTGTCCTGCCACTCCTCGTTTGGGTCGGCCAGCGTCGGCCGCACGCCCTGGGCCACCGCCTGCGGCAACGACGTCGCAGCCGCCAGCATGTTCGCGTACGGCTGCTCGCCACAGACGACGATCCACGCGAGGATGGCAAAGGCGTACACGTCGGCCTCGGGCCCCACGTGCGGCGGATGGGCGAAGAGCTCGGGCGCCTTGAAGGGCAGCGTGCCACGCCCGCCCACGGTCGACTGCGACATGGAGGTCATGTTGGAAGAGGTGGAGAGCCCAAAGTCGGTGATCCACGGCACGTCGAGCGGCCCGATGAGCACATTCTCTGGCTTCAGGTCGAGGTGGATGATCTTGTGCGCGTGCACCGCCTCCATGCCGCGCGCGATGCCCGCGAGCAGCCGCACCATTTCCAAGGGCGTCTGGAACTTGTGGTCGTCGAGCGCGTCCTGCAGCGTGCCGCTCGGTGCGTAGCTCATCAGGAGCATCGGTGCAGGTCCTAAGCATACGCCGTGCAGCTTGATGACATTCGGATGGCGCACGCGCGAGAGCGCGCGCACCTCACGACGGAGCGCCTGGTTGTACGAATCGAGCGCCGACGTCGAGCCGAAGGCGTTCTGCTTCCCGATTCTCCCCTTTGACAGCCGCGGCTGCTTGATGGCGACCTCGATGCCGTGCCACAAGCCGCGCACCACGACCCCCTGCCCGCCCTCGCCGAGCTGCTTTTCGAGGATCGTGATATCGCGCGCGTCGAGCTCCCACGCCTTGAGGAGCTCCTGCGCCCGCGTCATGCGTGCCTTGGCACTGGCGCTCGCGCTCTCAGAGAGCGCGAGCGAGCCCACCATGGTAGAGGACGATGTCGTGGAGGAGTGCGAGAAGCTCGTACCGCTGGCGCTGCTCAGCTTGGCAGGCGCGATTGATGGTGCGGGCACTTTGTTGCGGCGCATATCACGGCGACGGCGGTGCAGGATGACCAGGGCGAGGGCGAGGGCGAGGATCACGCCGACGACGACGACGCCGATGATGACGCCCGTTGGTTCGATGATGACGCCCGTTGGGTCGCTCGGCAAGGGCGGCGGCGCCGGGCAAGTTGCGACTGGGCCAGAGACTCCTGTGAGGTTCGTTGCACTGGAGCAGACCGTGCCGCCGCTGTGGGCGCACGAGTACGCATCCGCAGGACAAAAATATACGTATACATTGGCCCCCTGTGGGCGAGGAGAGGGGAACGAGAGGTCACGATGGAGGTCACAAAAGCAAGGCAATCCACGGGCGATGGGAAAGAAAAGCTTTCACATATGTAGCTGTATTCCCACTGATGGTGGACGATGAGATAGCCACTGTGCCACGCTCGACATAGACACCGCCTCCCTGCAAACAACGAGCATAACGTGAGTCTCCCATGGGGGCGATTGGAAGTTTTCAAGGTCTCTGTGGCACGTACCAACTGTAGTTGACCGAAGCGTTCGCAGTTGTGCGAGCGTGAGTCAGGGCAAGCACGTCAGCAAAATTCCCATCGCTTCGGGGCGATGGGAACTTTTGAACATCAGCACGCACATAGCCAGCTGTATTCCCATAGATCGAGGAAGACGTTATCGCGACCATGCCGGAATAGACGTAGACACCGCCTCCCTGCAAACAACGAGCAAAACGTGAGTCTCCGAACGGGGCGATCGGAACTTTTGAACATGAGCACGCACAGTTCCTGTGTTCCCACTGATGGTGCACGAATCAAATTTCACTGAGCCACCATTGACATAGACACCGCCGCCCTGCAAACAACGAGCAAAATGTGAGTCTCCCATCGGGGCGAGGGAACTTTTGAAGATGAGTACGCACTAAGTCAGCTGTGTTCCCACTGATGGTGCATGATGACAAAGTCACCGTGCCACCGTTGACAAAGACACCGCCGCCCTGTAAACAACGAGCAAGCGAGAGTCTCCCATGGGGGCGATGGAAACATTGAAGGTCTCTGCGGCACATACCCGCTGTGTAATTGACCGAAGCGTTTGCAGTTGAGCAAGTGTGAGTCGAGGCAAGCACGTCAGCAATTTTCCCATCGGAGCGATGGGCAATTTTGAGCACGAATGTGCACCCCGCTTCCTCTGTTTCCACTGATTGTGCACGACGAGATGGCCACTGTGCCACCCGCAACATAGAAACCGCCGCCCTGCAAACAAGGAGCAAAATGTGAGTCTCCCATGATGGGAGCTTTTGAAGGTCTCTGCAGCACGTACATACTGTAGTTGACCAAAGCATTCACAGTTGTGCAAGAGTGAGTTGAGGCGAGCATGTCAGCCATTTTCCCATCGGGGCGGTGGGAACTTTTCAAGGTCTCTGTGGCACGTACATCCTGTAGTTGACCGAAGCGTTCGCAGTTGTCAAGCGTGAGTCGGTGCAAGCACGTCAGCAACTTTCCCATCGGGGCAATGGGAAACTTCAAGGTCTCTGCAGCACGTGCCCCCTGTGTAGTTGACCGGAGCGTCGGCCGCAGTTGCGCAAGCGAGAGTCGAAGCAAGAACGTCAGGCCCATGGGGCGATATGGGAAGTTTTAAGGTCTCTGCGGCACGCACCCCCTGTGGGTGACCGAAGCGTCGTTCACAGTTGTGCACAAGCGTGAGTCAAGCAAAATGCGTCGGCAGTTTTCCCATCGGGGCGACGGGAACTTTTGAACATGAGCACGCACAACATCGTAGTAGCCTCCCGTGATGCCGAGCCCGATCAGCTGCACGACGCCCGACGAGCCCGGGTTGATGTTCACCACACGGCGCCGACTCGTGGAGCTCGCTTGTGCGTTCAGGGTGACCGTGGCTCCTGCCGCCGCCTCAAGGATGACGCTCCTGGTGATGCTGAGCTCGGCGATGAGGTTGTAGGTTCCGGAGGCAAGGACGATGCGGCTTACGGCGGTGTCGGCGAGTGCGCTGGTCAGGCCAGCGCTGGTGCTCACCGCGGTCTGCAGCTCACGGCGGTGGCTGGGCACCGCGAGCTGCAGACCTCGGTTCAACCCGGGAACGTTGCTGGTCTCGGTGCAGGGCAGCATGGTGCACCATGCAAGGAGGGTGAGGGCACCGCGCACGCCCTGCTTCTCTCGAGGCCGATGTGGCCGAGAGCAAGGAGACTTGGCGAAACGATGGTGCCATGCCATGAGCGATGCCATGAGCAAGCACCCCCAGCACACTAGGGTGTTGAGTATGTATGCTGCCGCCAAGCGCGCCGTCAGCGGCTCGCGAGCCCCACTCACCGTCCCAAAACAAAGGTAATCGAAAAAAAACCCAAAAAGAAATCGTGACTTAAGGTAGTCCGCTCCCAGTTGCGTATTCACAACTTTGACTGTGAACAGCGGCCCATAGCGTGGTGGGCTCGTCAAGTTTGAGGTTGGGACCAATGGCGGGGATGCTCGGGCACATCTTAATGCCC
>Ga0210245_100910_pt1 | contig 25512 bp, 10 predicted proteins | sample ChrtobMetaP3_4mM_FD_155450 | JGI IMG/M metagenome (GOLD analysis project Ga0210245, IMG submission 155450) | Chrysochromulina tobin associated microbial communities from unialgal haptophyte culture, Seattle, Washington, United States - P3_4mM | ecosystem: Host-associated > Algae > Haptophytes >...
GATCCTCTCGTTTGGGAGAGCCAAGGGCCCGCAGACGCTCGAGGTGGACGTCTTCAAGGCGACGCCGACCACTCGCCTCGGTCTCACGCTGCAGCCGCCCGAAGACGAGACGGTCGCGGGCGTAGTCATCGCGCACATCGACGCGAACGCGCCGCTGCGCGAGGCGAAAAAGCTCCTGCCGGGCGACATTGTGACGAGCGTGAACTGCGTGCCAGTAGCCTCGCTCAGCGCCGTGTCGGCGCAGATCCAGCAGGCGAGTGGCGTGCTACGTTTTGAAGTCCTGCGCCGGCCGCTGCCGGCAGGCTGGCGCACCAAGTACGTGGTCGTTGAGGGCGAGATACGAATTCGCTATCGGAACAAGAAGCTGGGCCTCTGGATGCTCTCGCATCCGCACGCACGCCACACGCATACCAAGGAGACGATGGAGGGGGCGGTGGCGGACTCGGACTCAGAGGACGAGGCGCATGGCGCCGAGCCACCGACGCCACGATCCATAGGCTCGGCAAGACCGATGCCGCATGGTGGGGAAGGCGCGGCGTGCGCCAGTCCCACCGATGTCGCGTCCTGTGCCGCTGCAGGCGTCGCCTTTCGTACCGAATCCATCTGAGCATGGATTCCCCACAGCTCCCTCTGTGCATACTACGTACGAAACTCGAGCATAGATCAGAGTGCTTCGGGCACTGCGCGCTTCATTCTCGATTCCCTCAAAGCAACACGATACGGGTCGGTTGCGGGGGTCGCTGCAGTGTCGTGACACTGGAGTGACACGTCTGTCGATACGCCCAACCCCACGCTACTTTGTTCTTTTTTTTATATTCAATTAAATATTCGCTCCGAAAACCAAGAGATTAAAGTATTCGTTGTTCAATGTGCTCAATTGAATGTGCTATGATCAATCAGACTTAGTCTGAGCTGGCCCGCTCCTCCCGTGCGCGTGGCACGGTCGCGTCGTGGTCATGCACATCAACATCCTTATCGGTCAAGCCTTCGTGATGATGGGGCCTCCATCAACCCCTTTGGACCTTCCTAACAGCAACGCCCAGCTCGACGAGACTCTTGGCCATCTCGAGCGCAGCCTCCATCGGCGGTTGCAGAGGCCGACCCAACAGTGTCTCGGTCGGCTTGCAATCGTAGTACGTCTCCTTGCGCCAGCTTCCAAGCACCATGGCCGCTTGTTTGTCAACGAAGGAGTAGAGCCACAGGCCCACATACGGGATGGCCATCGTCTTGATCGGCCAGCCATCGGCTCCGTACGCCTCCTTGATTGCCACGGCGAGCTCCGTCATCAGCAGGTTGCCGGCCGCGACAACGAGCCGCTCGCCCGCCGTGTCGTGGGCGAGGAGCGCCTTGACATGGGCCTCGGCCACATCGACCACGCCGACGACATTCATACCAATGGCGGGCACGGCGGGCATCGTGCCCTCGAGAATGCGCTTCGCCATCGCCGTACTGGTCGGCGCACGCGGCAGCAGCATCGGACCTTGGACAAACGAAGGATGGATCGTCGTCATCTTGAGCCCGAGCTCTGCGGCAAGCGCCCACGCACCCTTCTCCGCCTGCGTCTTGCTCACAGCATAGCTCGATTGCATCGAGTCGGGTGACCAGTCGGCGCTCGTGTACGGATTGGCCGCCGTGCCCTTGCTCTTGTCCGGGCTGCCGCCGATGGCTGCAACGCTCGACGTGAGCACCACACGCATCACGCCGGCCTTCTTGGCCGCGCGCAGTACCTTGGAGGTGCCCTCGATGGCAGTTTTCATCTCAGAATCGCTCACGTCGGAACCCGGAAAGGGTGACGCCACGTGAGCGAGGAACGTGCACCCGGACATTGCGTCCACAAGCTCCTGCTCGCTGCTGTCGAGGAGATCGACATTGACCAACTCAATGCCCGGCACGGCCTGCTCGATGCCATAGTGAGCGGTGCCGCGCACAGTGCCGCGCACAGCCAGTCCGGAGAGCTGGGCCACGCGCGCAACGTGGCTACCAATGAATCCGGTCACTCCGGTGACGAGGACTCGCTGAAGGGGCTCGGCCATGATCGCCTAGTGCCGGGAACAACACGAGCACAATTTTCCGATTCCCCTGACGAACCTTCCGGCCATGAAAGCCGAGCGGCTAGCGTTCATGTTTCTGGAAAGGGTGTCCCAGCCTGTCCGGCCTCGGAATTCAATTCCTCAAATCGCGTCGTTCTGAGCGTTCGGCCTTCATGAGGTGCCGAGCCTTCGTGACTCGAACTCTGTTCACCATGATGGCCGAAAGCGGCAATCGCCCGCACGAGCGCCACGCGGTCACGACTGGCTTCTACTCGGCCGCTGCACGCGCCGCCGGCCAGCTCACTCCGGATGACGCGGTGGTTCATGCTGTCGACGCTACCAGATTGCCACAGTTCCAGAACACGCTTCATCCCACGCTTGATTTCGGCTGCTTCGATCTGTGGCCATCTTTGACAGGCGCGCTGCAGGAGCTGGCCCGCGAGATTGAGCTACGGGGCGTGCCTGAAGAGCACGAGCCGCCACGGCCGTGGGCACAGGCTTGCGAACGCGGGGCACTGCTCTTCTTGCGATCAGTGCTCCTTTCGAAGCGCTCGACACTCGGGCTGCCACTGTTCGAATGGCCTGTTGGCATGACGCCACAAACGTGCCAGCGATTCGGCGAGGCATTTGCCGCATTCGCCCACACAGACCTGCGCGTCGCCGAGCGACCCATGTATAATCTATGGGTGCCTGTGGCGAATGTGGATTCGGAGCCGCTGTTGCTCTTCGCCGCAGGTCCAAAAGTGGACGAGTTGGTCGATTGGAGAGCGGCCCGAGACCGCGCACACCACCTCCCCATAGAGGGCGCAGGTGAGGGCGATTGGTACCATTGGCCACGGTTGCCTGTGGGCCGGGCGATCATCTTCCCCGGCGACGGCGGCGGCCACTGCCCTGGCGCCCAGGGGATCTTCCATTGCTCTGCATGGGCGAGCCTCGGCACGCGCCTGTCGTTCGACGTGCGAGAGCTCGTGGTGCCACACAGGCCGGGCGAGAGCTCGAGCATCGAGCAGGCCGTTCAGGAGGCGCGCGAAAGGCTGGAACGCCATGTCACTGAATGGGAGTCGGGGCTGCAGAAGCTCGAGAAAGCAGCACCCTGACTTTGCCCCGCGTACACGCACCACAGTGCGGGCGTGTGATAATGGTACCGATAGCGCCAAAATCCTGTCCACATGAGCGGTTTTGCTTGTGCATTCAAAGGGTTTTGCGACACTCTAAATTAAGACTCAAATTTGAAACGCTCTAAATTTAGAATCCGCAATTGCGCAATCCCGGCGTGCCTTATGCGCAGCCCGAGTCTTCCAGTTGAAGATGCTAAGCTGACGCTCAGCCTCGGCCTCGGGCCACTGACGCTTCAAATCATCGCGCTCAGCAAAATTCGTCGCTTTTGTGATATAATGCCTCGAGAGATAAAGATCCTCTCGTTTGGGAGAGCCAAGGGCCCGCAGACGCTCGAGGTGGACGTCTTCAAGGCGACGCCGACCACTCGCCTCGGTCTCACGCTGCAGCCGCCCGAAGACGAGACGGTCGCGGGCGTAGTCATCGCGCACATCGACGCGAACGCGCCGCTGCGCGAGGCGAAAAAGCTCCTGCCGGGCGACATTGTGACGAGCGTGAACTGCGTGCCAGTAGCCTCGCTCAGCGCCGTGTCGGCGCAGATCCAGCAGGCGAGTGGCGTGCTACGTTTTGAAGTCCTGCGCCGGCCGCTGCCGGCAGGCTGGCGCACCAAGTACGTGGTCGTTGAGGGCGAGATACGAATTCGCTATCGGAACAAGAAGCTGGGCTTCTGGACGCTCTCGCATCCGCACGCACGCCACACGCATACCAAGGAGACGATGGAGGCGTCGGTGGCGGACTCGGACTCAGAGGACGAGGCGCATGTCGCCGAGCCGCCGATGCCATGATCCATAGGCTCGGCAAGACCGATGCTGCATGGGGAAGGCGCGGCGTGCGCCAGTCCCGCCGATGTCGTGCTGATGAAATATGATGTGTAATGTGGATCGGTTAAGCTATCCGTCGGCGCTTCGCCCGGGCCCGCGTATACCGTATTTGCATCTTGTGTGTGATTCTCGCGTTTGCTCTGTCACGAGTGTGCGCGGTCGCTCGGGTCTTTGGTCGTCTGGGGTTCAAGCTACCATCGGCCCCAATTGCACAATAAGTCTCTTCGGTCTTCGCGGGAGGGCGGGACCCAGGGAGCGTCCCTCGGTCGCGGACACAGGGTTATCCCGATCTCAATAACGGTTCACATGGGGCGATTTCACGGCTGTAAGAGCAGCGCGATTGCCAGAGATGCCAGTTCCACACACTGATCACTGTGCGCTCTCACGTCGACCTCTTAGCTCTTTCACTCGTGAGGTCGTGCGCACCTCTCCGGGACTCCAATCGCGGCTTGATCACAGTGGCCCACGCCTGGGGGGCAGGCGGGCAAAAGGCGGGCAGCCACGGCGGGGGACGTCTCCCGGACTCCGGACCGCGCTCTGCCGGGACCGGACGCCGATCGCTGAGATGGTGTTACAACGGAAGAGCGATACACTCGGTCGCCCGGCATACACTCGAAAACAAAACTGTGCGCGTGCGTGGATCCATCTGTGGAGCGGTGCCGTTCGGTTCGGTTAAATTTTTTACATGCGCACGTTTTAGAGACTTCAGACTACGATCTACGTTTATCTCACGACTCAGCGGGGACAGCGCCATACAACGCACAAGCGCCACCGACACATTCGAACGTGACTGTGCCCACGTGACGCATGTTCCCGACAACATGGCAGTCACGGCTTTTACGCCGCCGACCAGCAACTCGTCGCAGTCCATGTCCACATGATGTCCAAACGTGTCCGCATGCGTTGGAACGGTGCAGCTACGGTGCAGCATTCAGTACTTCACGCCACGGCCGCCGGCGCGGCTTTGTCCAGGCGGCGCCCCTCCACACATCACCACACAGTCCACTCAGCAGTCCTCTCACTCGGCATTGCGGGCGGCGCAGCGGCGATCAGCCACTGCCGCGCATAGCCACGCGTGGCCGCCAAGACATTGCATGTGCATAGCCAAACGTGATGCCACGGCATTGCATGCATGCGCATAGCCACACGTGGCCGCGTGCCGTGCCGCCACTGCCTGTCGAGGGCACACGGCATGCAGCAAGGCGTCCTGGATGCCACGGCATTGCATGCTGATCCCCTGCACTCTCGCGCTCCTTGTCGTCCCCTGATGAGGGAGGCAATCAGAGGCGCAATCAGAGGCGCCCCTGTCGTCCCCGCACAGTACCCGCGAGGGCGTACCAGTAGCGTACCGGCTCACGCTGGCACGGGCCACAGACGGAGCGGCTCTAGTGCTCGATCCAAGCTCGTGCATTTGACGAAGCGCTGACCTGCCCGGCGACGGATCGCGTGTATGATCGCGTGCCGCTGAGATCTCTTGACGGCGTCGCCACCGTTCTCGCTCTCGGGATCTGACGCGATGGCGATGCGATCGAGGAGATAATGAAGCGCCGGCAGCCCAGGCGGTAGGCGCAGCCTCACACGGATGGCCTCGAAGAGACCAAGGTCGGGCGCCGTAACGGTCGCCGTGCCCGCGAGTGGCACGGCCACCGCCATCTCCTTCGTGTAGCTCGCCGAGAGGGGCGGCTCAGGAGGAGCGAGGCCATTGCGTCGCGCCCAGTGATCTGCCACTTCGCAGAGCAAGCCGATGAAGGCACCCACGCCCGAGGAGATCACGCCCGCAGAGGCCACGCCCGCAGAGACGGCCGACGGTCCCGATGGTGCCGACGCGTTCGATCCGTCAGAAGAGCAGTAGCGGGTGCCTGGCTCGGCCCGGGCGGCAGCGTGTGCGCAGCGTCGCTCGAAGCGCTCGTGGAGGCTGAGGAGGAGCGTCATCGGAAGGAGCATCCCAAACGACGAGGGCTGGCGCAGGAAGTGCATGCAAAAGTGACGCCATTCCGACGTGCTCAGCGCGGCGCCTGTAGTGCTGGGGGCTCCATGCCTGCTTTCGACGAGGAGCATGTAGAGGTGCTGGATGGCGCCGAGATGAGCAGGCGTGAGGCGACTGATCGCCTCGATCGCCACCTCGACACGGTCGCAGCCGCTGCGCGCCGCCTCGCGAGCTCGGTCGAGATAGTGCAGCTGCGTGCGCCCAAATGTAACGGGCGGCACGAATGGCACGAGCGGTCGCCAGTGCCGACGCGCCGCCTCGAGGGTCGCGGCGCAGCGTAGGTCGGAGGGAGTTGTGACGTGGGGACTGCAGCACGCCTCGACGACGGCAGAGCGGCTCGGGGGCGGCGGCGGCCGCGTGGTGGGCGGTGAGGAGGGCAAGAGCCTGCCGGGCAGAGGCACGAAACCCCCGGGATACTCGACCTGCCCTGAGGTCTGATGCCCTGAGGTCTGATGCGTCGAGGTCTGATGCCCTGAGGTCTGATGCCCTGGGGTCTGATGCCCTGAGGTCTGATGCCCTGAGGTCTGATGCCGGCTGTCCGAGCTCGAGCGCATCTGCTCCACAGCGTCACGCGCGCGGGCCGAGCTCGCATGGTGTGCTCGGAGGAGCTCAGGCGCCAGGATGGCACGGAACTTGTCGAGGGTGATGGTGGAGGCGACGAGGGCGGCGGCATCTCGCCGAACTTTCTTGGAATCTTCCTCGATACGTCCGAAGAGACGCTCGAAGGCATCGCGCGTGCCGTCCTCGAGCTGGATTTGCTCCGACAGGCCGAGCAGCGCACGCATACCGTCGTCGAGGCGGCACGCTCGGACAAGCTCAGTACGGGAGATCTGTCCGTCGCCGTTGGTGTCGGTGCGTGCAAAGGCGGCGTCCACGTCGGCCCTCCAATGCGTCCACGTGGCGCGGACGTACGCTGCGGGCGCCATGGCGGGCGCCTCGCGGCCCTCGTCGACGCTCTTGCCAAGTAAATGGGACGCGGGGTGGACTGTGTGGAGGCCATCGCGAGGCTCGGCGACTCGAACTTGAGGCTCGGACTTGAGGCTCGGACCCTTATCGTCACGAAAGCCCCCGAGGCCGAGGCGCGTGGCGATCTTGTGCGGGATGCGCCGGGGCTGCTCGGGTGACAAGCCCCACGGCGTCGTCGGCGTCTCCTCGCCCAGGCCAAAGTGGGTACCAAAGCCAGGGGTGCGGTAAGGCGTCAGCTGGGGCCACGCCCCGTTGGACGGCTCGACATTCTGGCCATCGAGATCGCCATCGAGATCGTCGGAGGTCTCGTCCTCGTCGACCACGGCCGCGTCCGACGAGAAATCCGCCATCGCCGACACGGGCGACTTTGGCAAGGAGGCCTCTGCTAGGTCCTCCCACGCCTCGAGGGGCACGTGGAGCGATCGGTACAGGCTGACGACCTGCTTGGGCTGGGCCATGGTCGCGAGAGTCAGAGGTGGAGTCAGAGGCTCGTCCGTCTTGACGGGGCGAGCGGGGAGTTCCTTGTTCCGCCAATGATGCGGCGCGCTCTTGCGTTCTTTGAGCGTCACGTGCTCCGCAACCGTGCCCCGAAGTGGCGAGCCACGCCGCCCTTGCGACGAGTAGCTGCTCGCGCACTCATCGACGAACGTCGTGGATGTTATGGAGAGCTGCGACTCGAAGCTGTGCGCGGAACCACCAAGGCTGCGAGTGGGCGACGTGGCCAATGGCACCCTCGCCCTTTGCGCAGCCATGTGCAGGGTGCGGAACACCGCAGAAGAACTAAAAGTCGCTCAAAATTGGAAACGTTGCATGCATGCGAAGCGGTTTTTTTTGCTGACGTCCTCTTCAGTCGCAGGCGCTCATTCAGTCTGGGAGAGAGTTGGAGGCGGTTCGCAGGACAGCTGGCTCGAGAACGAGTGCGTCCGTTTGCGACATGAATACGGTGTGGCTAAGCGATGATGCACCGGTCCTCGGGCGACACGAGCTGCTGCCGACGCCCTCCTCTCGCGCCTCGACTCCCTCGACCAACGGCGGGCGCAGCCTCGTACAGAGGCGACCGACGAGTAGCAGCAGCTTACTCACCTCGATGAACTCGCCGTTTGACTTCTACCCCGACCAGCACAGCTCGCTCTCCCGATCGCGTCCCGACACGGCGCCGCTCACGTATCTCAACGTCGAGGCCATGTCGCCCATTTTCGAGCACGGGGTCGAGATGGGGTTGACGGAGTCGAACACATCGAGCATTGGGCACCTGAAACGGGTGTCATCGTTCCCGTCGCGGCATCCACAACCACCGGGCGTTGCCGGGCTGCCGTTGCTGCACGAGCGGAGCGTGAGGCCGCCAGTTGCCGCATCGAAGCTTGGGCTGCCATATCTGGAGGAGCAGGGCAAGCTGCTCAAGCGCAACCACGCGCTCGAGAGGGCGCTTCGCCGGATGAACGAGGAGCTCACGCGACTGCGAGGGATCGAGCAGGCGGGCACCGCCGATGCTGAGCGCGCCCAGCAAGAGCTGTGCGCACGGTATGAGGCTGCTCTCGCCGCAAAGGAGCTCGAGGCCGAAAGGCATCGGCTCGAGGCCGAGGCGGAGTGCGAGCGGCAGCGCGAGGCGATGAGCTCGCAGATGGCGGAGGAGGTGCGACTGGCGCTCGACCGACAGCTCCTCGAGCTCAGCGGGTCGGCGGAGGAGCGAGCGGCGGCGCGAGAGAAGCAGGCTAAAGAGCACGGTCTCCAGCGGCTCCAGAGACAGGTGGCTCGTCGGATCCTCCACCAAGGGCTCGCCAACGGCTGGGCGGCGTGGCATGCGTTCTGGCTGGCCAAGTGGTTGGCGCTGGAGAAACTGCGCCAGGCAGGGCGCCGTCTGCGCAGCGGGGTTGTCGTGGACACGTTTGAGAAGTGGGCGGCGGCGGTGGCCGAGGCGCGGCACGACGCGAAGCACGCGGCGGATCTAGAGGGTCGAGAGCTGCAGCTGCGCGAGCAGGCGATGCAGATGGAGGCTGAGCTAGCCGAGATGCGTCAGGCGTGCCGGCTGCAGCTGCACGCGGCCGAGGAAGCCAAGCGCCTCGCTCTTGAGCGTCAGCGCATCGAGCTTCTCGGCACCGCACAGGAGCAGGCGGCGATGCGGGAGGAGCAGGCGAGGGAGGCGCGCATCGATTGGCTGCGGCGGCAGGTGGCTCGTCGGATCCTCCACCAAGGGCTCGCCAACGGCTGGGCGGCGTGGCATGACATGTGGCGCGCGCGACGGTACGCCCATGAGCGGTTGCGTACCACCGCGAACCGGCTGCGAACGCCCCAGTTGGCGGCAGCGCTCGATCACTGGGTAGCCGACGCTGTGGCGGCGCGCGAGGCACGCCGGCAGTCCGAGGAGGACTCTAAATGGGGCGGAGTTCTCGCGGAGCTCGCGAGGCTCACGGAGGAGCTGCACGAGGTCAAGGCCGAAAGCGATCGCCGCCTCCTCGAGACCGCTGCATTCCACGAGGTCGAACTCCGTCGAGTCACCACCGAGCTGAGCGGCAGTGCAGAGCAGAAGGCCGCCTTGGCAATGGAGCAGGCGCATAGGGAACGTGTGGAGCTGCTGTGCCGGCGGGCCGGTCGACGGATGCTGCGCCGTGACGTGAGCGCTGCCTGGAGCTCATGGACAGCCCTATGCGAGCGACGCTCCCGTGCGCGCCAGGCCAAGCTCATCGAGGCGCAGCAGGAGCGTCTAGGGTCAATCGACTCGGCGGCGAGCTCGCTGCAGTCCGAGCTGCGCGAGGTCGTTCTCGAGTACGATCTCAGCAGCTCTCCCTCGTTGCATGCGGATTGCCAATCCTCGTTGCATGCTGATTGCCCCCCTCATCGTGCACATGCCAGGTACGAGAAGAAGCTCGCGGCGGCGGAGCGGATCAAAGAGACGGCCCTCGAGCGGCTGCGGTCGGAGCTGACCGGCTCAGCAGCAGAGCTCATGGCGATGCGGGAGGAGCAGGCGAGGGAGGCGCGCGTCGAATTGCTGCGGCGGCAGGTGGGCCGTCGGATTCTCCACCAAGGGCTCGCCAACGGCTGGGCGGCGTGGCACGACATGTGGCGCGCGCGCGTGTTTGCGATGGAGAGGCTACGACGGGTGAGCAACCGGCTGCGCACCCCCGCCCTTGAAAGGGCATTTGGCTATTGGGGCGCGCGCAGTGCCGACGCCAAGCAGCGTCTCACGCTCTCCGCGCAGCAGGCGCGCGAGGCCACTCTGGAGCTCGAGAGGCAGCGGCTCGTCGGCGAGCTCTGCCTCGTCAAGGCGGAAGCGGACCGACGGTTGGCGGCGATGCAGGCGGAGCGGCTCGCGCTCTTGGAGCGTGTCGCGCAGCTTACGGGCGGGCACGCAGAGGCGCAGAGCCTGCTGGAGGCGCAGGAGGCGGCCAGGAGAGAGGAGCGCATCGAGTTGCTCCGTCGACAGAGCGCGAGGCGCATGTTGCATCGAGGTCTCGTTTGGGGATGGAGCGCATGGTGTGAGGCATACGAGGCGCGCCGCTACGCCCTCGGCCGGTTGCGTGCGGCGAGCCATCGCCTTCAGTCGCCAGAGCTTTCGAGCGCATTCGAGCATTGGCGACTCGACGCGGCCATCGCCAAACGGCTCGCGACGATGACGACGCACCAAACGACGGAGCGGGCGCTTCGTGCGGAGCTGGCGACGCTCCAGTCGAGTCTTGAGCGACAACTCGCCGCCGCGGAAGAGTCGAAGCGCCTCGCCCTCGAGCGTCAGCACGTCGAGCTCACCGGCACGGCGGCGGAGAGGGCAGCGCTGGCGCAGCAGAAGGACAGGGAGGCGAGGGTGGCGGCCCTGACACGTTCCATTGGGAGGCGCATGCTGAACCAAGGCCTCGTCGACGGTTGGACGGCATGGGTCGCGCTGTGGGAGGCGCGGCGCTCGAGCCTTCTGCAGCTGCTCGTGGCGGGTAACCGTCTACGTGCGCCCGCACTCTCGGATGCCTTCAGCTACTGGGCGCGGGACGCGAGTGACACGAGGCGGGCCGAGGAGCTAGCTCGGATGGAGAAGGAGAGTCGATCGATGGAGATGCAGCTGCGCCGAGCGCGCTTCGAGGCAGGGCAGCTCGAGATGGTGCGAGATTGCACCGCTGATGACACCGCTGATTGCCTCCCTCATCAGGTGCGCCTAGCCCACGAGGACGAGCTCGAGTGCATCGCTGATTGCACCGCTGATTGCCTCCCTCATCAGGTGCGCCTAGCCCACGAGGACGAGCTCGAGTGCATCGCTGATTGCACCGCTGATTGCCTCCCTCATCAGGTGCGCCTAGCCCACGAGGACGAGCTCGAGTGCATCGCTGATTGCACCGCTGATTGCCTCCCTCATCAGGTGCGCCTAGCCCACGAGGACGAGCTCGCCGCCCTGCGTGCCCGTCACGACGCGTTGCTCGACGAGGTGCAGGACGTGAAGGCAGCGCTCGCGGCGAGCCAGTCGGCCGGGAAGGTGGTCGATGAGCTCAGGACGGCGCTCGAGGCGGCCCATCTCGCGACGGAGATTGCGGAGAGGTTGCGGCAGGAGGCCGAGGAAGACGTCGCGCAGCAGCGCAAGGCCAACCAGCAGCTCCTCGAGAAGCTCCTCGCCGCTCAGCGCACCTCGTTTGAGGAGGAGCGCCGCAGGCTGCGCGAGCAGCACGGGCGTGGTTCGGAGCAGTCCAGGGCCCATGAGGAAGCGCGGCAGGCGGAGCTCGCCGAGGCGCGCGAGGAGGCGAGGGGGTTGCGGGAGGCGTTGAGCGTCGCGGCGCAGGAAGGCGCGCGAGGAAAGCGCGAGGCCGGCCACGCGAAGGAGAGGGCGGCGCGTGCCGAGGCTGAGCTCGGTACGGCGCTCGAGGACAGAGCCGCGCTCGCGAAAGAGCTCAACAGGGCGCTCGAGGAGGCGCTCGATCTCGAGAGCGAGCTGCAGACGGTGCGGATGGGCCTTCCGAAGGCGAGCACCCCCCCCATTGCCACTCCCACGCCGGCGAGGTCTCCTTCGCCCAAGAAGAAGACGAAGACGTCCGTCCTGGGCAACCTCGACCTCGATGAATCCCAAGGGGCCCTGCCGGTCAGCGAGCAGATCAGCAAGGCTCTCCAAGCGAATGCGGTGCGCGTCCTCGACCTGTTTCGCGAGTGGGACACCGACGGCGACGGCGACGTCTCTCGGAAGGAGTTCCACAAGGCCATGCCCGCCCTCGGGCTCGACGTACCCAAGGAGGCCGTCGATGCTCTCTTTGACCAGTGGGACTCCGATGGCGGCGGCTCGATCTCGTACGACGAGCTCAGGAAACTCCTGCGACCGAGCGGCGGCGGCGGCGGCGGGGGCGGCGGCGCGACCCCAACCGCTCCCGCGGTTGCCAAGGGGCTCAAGGCCGCCGCCGCCGCATCGAAGTTCAAAGCGCTGGTCATAAAGAGCCCAGGCCAAAAATGAGGCGGCAGACGGGGTAGGGGATGAGATGAGAGAGGGACGACGGGACATGTAAACGCACAGTCGAGCGCACTGGTTCCGATAAAGCGGGGGGTACCAGTCTATGGAAAAATTAGATGTGAACAGAAAAATGTCGGCGACGGCGTGGCGGTTCGTGACGACATACACGTGGACGATCGTGCCCATTATCGGTCGACGGTCGAAGGCGATTAGTGAGCCCGCGACATCTGTCTCTGTGCCGCTATACACACTCTGTCTCACGCCCGAGCTCGAGCAGCGCTCCGGCTCACTCGAGGCTAGGCGCGCTACCAGCTGCACTGTTGGCGTGCGGCGCGAGCCGCTGGCCCTTGTCCTTCAGATTCCGCCACTTGTCCTTCAGGTCGACCCCGAGCCGATAGGTCAAGTCGCTGCCGAGGCGCGTGTCGAGCCGGATAGCCTCCCAGCGCCCCTCTCCATAGCGGAGCACACCCACTCGGAGCGCCTCCACCTCCGCCACGGTCCACGGTCGACGCACACGCGCCTTTTTGGGCTCGGCGGGCGCCATTTGACCAGAGCCAGCATTGCGGAGTGACTGGGCCTCAGCGCGAGCCAGCGCACTCAAGGCGCTGCCGCCCGCCGCCGAAGCAGGCGCGGGGGGAGCGGTGGGTGTGGCAGACGCGGACACTACAAAATCGTCCACGTCGTCGTCGTCGACGTCGTTGTAGGCGGTCGAGGCGGCGGCGGCAGAGGGCGCCGCGGCGGAGGCGACAGCAGCGGCAGCGGTGACAGACGCAGCGGCGGGGGTGGGGGCGGCGGGGGCGGCGGGGGCGGTAGAGCTGCCCTTGAAACACGACGAAAGCGCCTCAGCCACCGCCACCGCCTCGACACCGACTCGAGCCGAGACGCCGAAGGCGAGCGCCGCAGCCTCTGAGAACGGCTCTGGCGCTGCACCGAGCGCGACGGCGGGTGGCTGGCCTGTGCGCACTGCAAGCCGGGAGCCTCGCGCCTCACTTTCACAGCTCGAGAGTGCACTTGGTGGCGGATCGGTCGCGAGCGCCGTGTCGAGCGGTGCGAGGGCGGCCTTGAGAGGGTCTCGAGGGCTATGTTTGGCGGCGAAGGCACTCGAGGCGTGCTCGAGGGCCGCTGCTGCTCGTGAGCTCTCGAAACCCTCCATCTCCTCCTCCACCTCCTCCACCTCCTCGTCCTCCTGCCCCTCCTCGTCGTCGAGCTCCACCACAGGCGCACGCGCAGGCGCGGGCGCGGGCGCAGGCGCGAGCGCGGGCGCCAGCGCAAACCCAGACTGAGGAGCAGCTTTCGTCCTCCAACTGGCCAATGACGTTCGCCGTGCCAGCGGTGCTTGGCCGCTCACCGCTCCGGGCTGCCGAGACCTCTGCCGAGGCTGATCTCGTGCCATCTCCGAGGTTGCCATCTCCGAGGTTGCCATCTCCGAGGTTGCCATCTCCGAGGTTGCCATCTCCGAGGTTGCCATCTCCGAGGTTGCCATCTCCGGCACGAGAGGTTGCACGGCCACTGGCGGCGCATACGGCGGCATGGCAACAGCGAGCTTCATGCCTGGCCGCATCCCCACAGGGACGATGATGCGCACGCGACTGCACGTGCCCGGACCATCGGGCACGATCAAGTCGAGAGGCATGCCCGGGACGGCGCCCTCCGGGATCGTGATCTCCGTCCGACCTCCCAATGACGAGCCCACGCCCGCTGCGCCAAAGGGGTAGAGGTGGAGAAGTTGAGTCAAAGGCTGCGCCAGCGCCAGCGGCAGCGGTAGCGGCGCCGCCACCGCAAGCGCCGGCGCCGCCGTCGCGGAGTTCGTAGCAGCGGTGGGCGAGAAGAGGACGTCGTCGCAGCGGTGGTCGGCGCTCTGGCTGGCACTCTGGTCGGTCTGGTTGGCACTCTGGTTGGTCTGGTTGGCACTCTGGTCGGTCTGGTTGGCACTCTGCTTGGCACTCTGGTTGGCGTGGCGGCGCGGTGAGATGAGAGGTATTTCATCCTCTTCTGACGAGTTACCGGCGAGAGGTGCCGAGCTCTCCGAAGCCCTCGCAGCCTTGCCTGAGCATGTGGCGGGTCGCGCGGGCGGCGGTGCGGCGGGCGGCTGCGCGGCGGGATCGCTCGCCTTCCCATCGCTCGCCTTCCCCGGGCCGGCACTCGCAACGCGCACTCGCTTCGCGCTCGACACAACGCTCGACGAGGGCGCGTCCGCGCTCGACACAACGCTCGACGAGGGCGCGTCCGCGCTCGACACAACGCTCGACGAGGGCGCGTCCGATGCTCGACACAACGCGTCCGCGGCTTCCTTGCGCTTCGCCGCCGCTGGCGGCGCCTTGGCAGCGGCGGCGGCGGAGGCGGTCGGCGCAGCGGCGGCGGCGGCGGTTGTCGGCGCAGCGGCCGCTGCTGGCTGAGGCTGCAGTGGCGCTGCTGCTGATACTGCTGCTGCTGCAACGGCAGGTGAGGCTGGCGGTGGCACGGTCGACGACGGCCCGGCCGCTGGTGCATCACCGGTGGTCCTCGCTGGCAGCGCCATCTTCGGGAGGTCCACCCTGTAGTAGCCCGCGCCACACAGGCCTTCGAGGCGATACAGGAAGGTGTTGTTGGTTGCTGCGTCTATGTACGGCCCGATGTCGCCGACCTCGGACTCGCGGAAGGCGCCTGAGGCGCGCAGACGCGCCGCCGCCCCGCGGCGGGTTATCGGCTCGCCGCCTGCCTTCATGTGGGCGATGGAGGGCCCACGCGATTGCACGTTGAAGCCGGCAGCCTTGAGCACGCTGAACCACGACTCGCCGGATGGCAGCTCGGCCAGCAAGCTGGGAAGCGCCTCGAGCGGGATGCCGGCCTTCTTTGCCGTCTCGAGCGCGAGCGCGGTGCGCACCTGGGCCTTTGTCGGCTTCGTCGGCGGCATCGGTGCGCGATGTGGCGAGGGGAAGCCGACAGCGGGCGGGCCACAAAGAACGCGTCTAACTTGTCAATCGCACACAATAAGTTGCCCCTGACCGTGCTGGGAGCTCACCAGCAACATTTAGGTCTGCGCCCCCCACGATGTGTCTCCACGGGACCTGTGGGTGTGCGTCTTGCCGAGATGGCAATTTTACGTGAACGAGTCGTGAACGTGAAACAGAAACAAGGTCATCACAATTCCGCAATCAACTCGGTGACGACTCGGCACCCGTTCATATGCCTCCGCCCCCTCCACCGCCATGGCCGGCCGTGGCTGATCCATGGCTCACCGCCAAAGATGAGGCCACCGGCGACACATACTATTACAAGCAGTACAGTCAGGAGGTGCAGTGGGAACGGCCGGCAGACTTTCCCACCCCCGCCAGCCTGCCACGGCAGGCTCTCCGCAACGAGAGTGTCCGCGCCATGGGATCAGCCATGGCTTCGAGAGAGACAGCCACGGTCGTCCAGGTCGCGCCCCAGCCATTGTGTTTCAACGAAGCAGCCGATTCGCGCGTCAATACTCCGCGCGACAGTGCCGAGGACCTCGCCGACTGGTGGGTGACCAAGGAGCTCGAGTGGCCGGGCGATGTTGCGGTCGAGTGGGGCCGGATCGAGTTCCCTGGCAGCAAGCGTGTGCCGGCCAAGTGGGCCAGGGTGCCCGACGTCAGCGTGGACGATGAGGACGAACTCAAGAATCTCATCAATTTCTGCATGCAGCACTGGCGGCTCCGGCAACCGTCGGTCATCATCTCGGTCACGGGCGGCACTAACCCCGGTGCCGGGCTGACGGAAAAGCAGAAGGTGCTCTTCAAGCGCGGGCTCACCGAGGCCGTCACGCGCGCGTGCCTCTGCGACGAGGCCGACGAGGACGACGACGGCGCGGTGCCATGGATCATCACGGGTGGCACCCGCGCCGGTGTGATGGAGCTGATCGGAATGGTGATGAGCCAGGACGAGCTGGCGTCCCTGCCGATCCCGTGCATCGGCATCGCGCCGTACGGGATCATCAATCAGCGCGATGAGTTCATGGGCCGCCAATTCCGCGACAGTGCCGCCGCAGCTGCCCCATCGACTCTTCCTCACCTGCGCAAAGGCAGCATCAGCAAGGGCTCGAGCTCGTCCATCGACGAGCAGCAGCGTAAAGGCCCTCGGTATGTGTACGAGGCGCCGGCCAAGAAGCTGCCGGACGGGGAAGTCCTCCTCGACTGGGGGCATACGCACTTCCTGCTCGTCGACTCGCGTGATCCGCAAACGGGCGAGACGCTCACTGGCAAGCGCGCCTTCGGAACGGAGCGACAGTTCCGCGTTCAATTCGAGAGACAAACGTGTGACACGGTCTACGGGAGCGACAAGGACGGCGACAAACTGCCCCGGCCAGCGCTCGTGCTCATTGCCCTCGGCGGCGGCCCGGGCACCTTCGAGGTCATCCACAGGACGCTGGCAGCACGCCGGCCGGTCATGTGCTTCGTGGGTGATGAGAACGGCGGGGCGTCCAAGGCGGTGTATGAGTATGTCTTCAAGGCGGGCGCCGAGGAAGGGCTGTCGCTCGAGCAGCGCATGCAATTCGTCGAGCTGCCCGTCGGCAACACCGCCTTTTGCGACGCAGCGCGCACCTATCTGGAGGGCATCCGCAAGCTCGGCCTCGAAAAGCACGGTGTGAACGAGGAGAAGCATCTCACCTGTCCGAGAGTGCCACCTGAGTGCCACCTGAGTGCCACTTACAAGGTCCCCGATGAGATTGCATGCAGGTGCCAACATGGAGAAGCAGCTCACATTCTTCGTGACCGAACCCATGGACGAGAATGGAATCGTGCCGGTCCATAACGACTTTGGCAATCTGGTGCTGCAAGCGATCCTCTCATGATTGCCTGTGATGACCTCATGATTGCCTGTGATGACCTCATGATTGCCTCCCTCATCAGGTGCTGCAAGCGATCCTCTCATGATTGCCTGTGATGACCTCATGATTGCCTGTGATGACCTCATGATTGCCTCCCTCATCAGGTGCTGCAAGCGATCCTCTCGGATTGCGAGACGACGACCGATGCGATCAACCTGGCGGTGCGCTGGAAGGATCCCGTCATCCTTCGCACGCAGCTCGAGGAGAGCGATGCCGTCGACCCACGCGGCCTCGCGCGCGCGCTCACGAACGCCCTGCTGGGCAACGAGCCCGAGGTGGTGCGCGCGCTCATTCAGTACAATGTGACGCCGCAGCACGTGCTGCTCCGCACTCTCATGAGGCATGGCAAGGGCGTGCAGTCCGCGTCGCTCGAGCACGCGTGGGGGGAGCTCTATGAATGGACTCCCAAATCTTACGACGACCTGTCTGCCCAGTTCGGTCGAGGCTCCTTCTACCGCCGATTAGGCCAATTGATGGCGCCGAAGTCGATGATGCCCCTGCTTCGCAAGGATCGCAACGCGAAGGCGGCGGCCAAAGCCCGTGCCACCGAGGGAGAGGACGGCGGAGAGGGCGAGGGCATGTTGATGTTTACAGAGAAGCTGCCCGGGTTCCTGCAGGACTATTACAAGATCTGGAACAAGGCGCGCAAGCGATGGAGCGAGGGCGAGCTGAAGATACAGGAGGAGAACTCGGTCAATCGCGAGATGGTGCATTGGGTGCATAAGCGTGCGGAGAAGTACCCGAAGGAGGGGTGGAAGGCCGAGGCTTCGGATTCGTTCGCTGAGATCCAGGAGAAGAACGGGCCTCTGAGAAATAAGCTCGAGAAGGAATCTCGCGAGTGCAAGCTGAAGATACAGGAGCAGCTGCCCAGACCGAACGCAGTCAAGACCACGTGGGCTGACATTACGTTATGGGCCGTGCTCTCTGGCGCTGAGTACATCGAGCTCGCCCAGTGCGCGTGGGCAAAGACTGAGGTGAGCCTGAGCGCCACCCTCACCACCACCCCTCACCCCCAACCCTCACCCCCACCCCCAACCCCCTTCACCCAACCGCAGGAGCCCCTGCGTATCGCCATTTGGGCGGCGCACCTGGCGCACTCGCAATCGCTCGACAAGGACCTGAATCCTTCGAAGAGAGACGAATGGAGGGAATCAGCCTTCATATTTGAACGTTGGGCGTATGGCGTGCTCGACCAGTGTGATGACGGCAATCTCGCGATGCGCCAGCTCATCTTTGCCACCGCGCGGCACGGCCACCAATCGGTACTCGATCATGCTACCGAAGTGGACGATGAGTCGCATAGGTGCCGCCTCTTCGTGAGCCACCCCTTTTGCGAGACGCTCGCGCAACGGTACTTTTACGGCGACTTTCCCGGAAGCCAGATGTGCATCATCGACCCGTGCTGGTGGCGCACGCTGCTGCATATGCTGTTCCTCGGGCAGCTGCCCTGGTGCCACGTGCGCTCCCTGCAGCGCAACCAGAGCCAGATTCAGCGGGACCTGTTCAAGAGTGATCGCCGGAACGAGGATGGAGGCGAAGATGACGATGAGTGCATGAGCATTGCCAGCGAGGCGAAGCCCAGGATCGGGAAGCCGATCAGTGCCGTCGCGAACTTCCTCACGATCCCGTATGTCAAGTTCATCATGCACAACACGATCGCGCTCGTGTACACCTTCTGGCTTGCCCTCAACCTGTGCGGCTGGCCGTGGCAGGCGGCCAGCTGGATGTTCCGCGCGGGCTCGATGGGCGCCGACGAGATCCAGGTCTGGGAGATTGTCAATTGGGTATGGACGGGCTTCAAGATCGCCGAGGAGCTCGAGCAGCTCCTCGCAGTGCCTGGCGGGCTCGAAGACTACTTCAGCAATGTGTACAACTGGATCGACGTCCTCACGTACTCATCGATCATGTTCGTGATTGCCATCAAGTTGGCGCTGAAATACTCACTGCCTTACTACATGGCCGCCACCACCTTTGCCTCGTGGAGACTTCTTGTGAGTGGCGACCCCCCTGCTGGCGACCTCGTCTACTGGACTGCCTTTCTCGTCAACTGCATCCAGCTTCTCTATGCGCTCGCCGTGCTGCTGCTCACGGTGCGCTTTATCAACGCGATGAAGATGGACCGTAGCGTGGGCTGCCTCATCATCATCGTGGGGCAGATGGTGCCCTCGATCATCTCCTGGATCGGCTTGATGATGTGCTGGACGCTCGGCTTCAGCGCCTTCTTCGCGATCGTCATGCCGGGGTACGTGATCTACGGCGACTTGATCACGCTGCCCGGCTACCAGCCGTTTTGGGGGCTGCTCGGAGAGTTCGATCTCGAGGCGATCTCGACGTACGTCCCCACAGGAGGCGCGGACCCGAATTCGACTCTCGTACCCGTCGCCATGTATGTCTACATCTTCGTCGCCACCATCGTGCTCATCAACCTTCTCATCGCGCAGATGGGCGACGTGTACGGTGAGGTGAAGGAGAAGGCGCGCGAGTTCTGGGCGTTTGAGTTCCTCTCGGACACGGTCCGCGAGTACAAGGACTACCGCAAGCTACCCGCGCCGTTAAACATCTTTCGGTTTCTCAAATGGATCCTGTTCAAGCTCATGTGCAAGCCACCGCCTCACGAAACCAAGGGCTTCAGCTGGGACGGTGCGGACTGCAGTCGCCATTCGAGCGAGCAGATCCTCGAAGATCAGCGGGTGCGTGGCTACGCGCACCACAAGAGGTATCAGGCCATGCTGTGTGCCAAGTACATGGCGAGTCTGGCCGAGGCGAAGCATGCGAAGCTCGAGGCTCAGATCTCCAACCTGCGTACGGATCTCACGAATTCGTTGAGCGCGAACGACGAGCAGCTTGTGACGGTGGTCTCGATGCTCGCGAACCTCACCTCCAGAATCAACCAGCACACTCTGCCTCCGAGCTCGAAGTCGTCCAGGCCGGCCATCGAGATGGTGGCGCCGCCGTCGCTCTCGTCCATCTCGGCGCCAGCTAAGCAGGCACTGGCACCCGCCAAGCCCCTGCCGCCCGTTGCGCGCAGTGTGGACGTGCCGCTCAAGAAAGCGGTCACTGGGATCAACCCGCCCCCCTCCCGACGGCTTGGGCTACAGCCGACCTCGTTGAAGATCGCGCCCATATCGAAATCAGGACCAGACCATGGCTCCATCGAGGGCGGCCTCCCGGCCAAAGCCGTGGCCGCCGAGTCGACGCCGATGGCTGCTCTGCTACTGAGCGTGGAGCGACCCCATCGGCCTGCTCCCAGCTTGCCTCCGGCGGCACCTCCGCCCACTGGCTGGCCTCCCGGGATGGCACCCGAGCCAGAGACCCCACCGGAGGGCTGGCCGGAGGGCTGGCCGCCCAGCGCCGAAACCGCCCAAGCTGCTGCCGCCCCAGCTTCCTCCGTCGCTACCGCCGCAGCCGACCCCGCCGCCCCCGCCACCCCCGCCGCTGCCGCCTCTGCCGCCGCTGCAACCCCCGCCCCCCTCGCCACTGCCCTCCCCCTACCAGGGCAGGCTGAGGCTGCAACCCCCGCCCCCATCGCCACCTCCGCCCCCCCACCCGGGCAGGTGGAGGCGGCGACCAAGGTGCAGGCTGCACAACGCGGCAAGGCCGCACGCAAAGAACAAAAGAAGGATCGGCCTAAGGGAGGCGTTGGGACCCTCACCGAGCCTGAGGGAGCCGTTGGGACCCACACCGAGCCCAAGGGAGCCGTTGGGACCCACACCGAGCCCAAGCCCGAGGCGCCAAGTTCCGAGGCCGCAAGTTCCGAGGCACCCCAGCTTGGCGACATCGGGAAAGAATAGGAGCCTTCCTCAAAGGGTCCGCGTGACCGTGTGTCAACATTCTCATTACACGTATCACATTACGAGTGTATTGAACCGCACGCGAGAGGCAGGGCGCGGCTGAGGCGTGGTGGCAGCGGCATTGGGCAAACTGGCGGCCCAATGGAAAAATCGGCAGAATGTTTATTCTATTATTACCTATTGGTGCAACCTACGGTCCATAAAAATGGTCAACTGGTGATTGATGGACGTAGTAGTACAAGTATTAGAGAATGATGATAGATGAACCTCCTGAGAGTGCTGGTGGTGGGCGGCCAGCCGTTGCCGTTACAGAACGATGGCGTTCACGGTTTAGAGCATGATTTACCAGGGCCGATCGCGAAACATGGCTCCAGACCTACTGAGATGTATTCAGAAGCCCTCGTCGCTGCTCGTATTGGACCAGTAGCACGGCACGGCACGGAGGGCTGCGACCCTGCTCACGAACTGCATGCCAGTTGGCGAAAGGTACACATGATATCTGCGACCACGAGCGGTGCATCGCTCCTCCTTTTGAAAGTCGCGAAGCGCACCGCTGCAACGGGATCGCCGCGAGCATCTCGCTCGCCTCGTTGTATTCACGTCGCACGTTGCAACGGAGCCGTCTGAGAACGCAACATCATAGTCCATGGCAGGAGTGTGCAGCACGCTCCATGGCGCCGATCCTCCGCACCGTATCGTAATGATGACCACATTCTTCGACTGCGAATTCTTGAGCCGCCAAACGCTTAGGCTCACTCCAGCGGGCTTGACGCGCACCATTGGGGCAGCTTGGACGCGCTTGACCGCGGTGCTCGTCTTTGGAGGCACGAAGTCAGGCGCCCTCGTGGGCGATCTGAAGAAGGGAACTGGCAGAGACGCACGACTCCCCCTCGCCTACTTCTGAAAATGTTCGAACGAGACATCGCGTCGTAATGGCAAGTTTGGCAAGTTCTGGTGGCAGCACAGTCCGTCGCTCGCCGACCAGCTGCGCTCATTGCCGACCACGATCGTGGCCGCAGGATTCAAGTCGCCATGTTCACGGGCGACAACCCCGCCTACGCCAAGTGGCAGTCGGACATCACCTGTGCGGGATGCGCGCTCGGACCCGTCAAGCTCTTCTGCTCACCATGCCCTTAGACCTGCTGTAGCTGACCTCTCGCCCGTATCTCTCTAATCGCTCGCCCGTCAGATCCGTACCTGAATCCCAACTTCAAGGAGTCGCTGCCTCGCGAATGGTGGCAGACGTCCTTTCAGATCCTTCCCAAGGACGAGGTCATGCAAAAGATCAGGACCAACGACCCCAAGTACACAGTGCTTGATGGCAGCAATCGCCAGATGCAGGGCTCGCGGATTGAGATGATCGCGCAGCAGTGCATGGGCAACACGTCAATCACGGAGATCGACCTGCGGAGCAATGGCTTTGACGCGGACGGCTTGTACGCGCTCGTCCAGGCGCTGAAGACCATGCCCAACGTGGCGAAGCTGAACCTGCGCGGCAACACCTGCCGCAACGAGGGCGTCGAAGCTCTTGCTGAGTTCCTCAAGGTGAACAAGTCAATCACGGAGCTGAATCTGAACGAGAACAACTTGGGCTCACCGGGCGCCAAGTGCATCGCCGACGCGCTCAAGGTGAACACCACGCTCACCTTCGTCGACCTCTCGCTCAACTACATTGACGACGAGGGCGGCAAAGCCATCGCCGAGGCCCTCGACGCGAACACGACGCTCAAGGTCCTCAACATGAGCGGCAACGAGATCGAGGACAAGGAGCTGCGTAAGAAGTGCCGCAGCCGCAAGATGTGATGCGCGACGCCACGTGCACTAGGCACACGGCACTGGGCACTCATTGGCAGTCATGATCGGCCTTGGACTCAGGCAGGCCTGAGCCATCATTACTTGTGCGGTACATGGCATCTTGGCATGCGCATGTCTTGGTTGTGAAGCTTTCCGTACGCTGTCTGCAAGTCACGGAGCATTAATTTTAGTTCTGTGCTTAATTCCGTGCCAGTTGCGCATGCCGAGTTCGGAGTTGCGCCCCCTCCAATTGGCCCCCTCACGATACCTGCGCCTGAGTGTGTTGCGCGCTGTCAATGAGCAACTTCGACTGAGCCCCGCGCCGGCTCCACCTATGAAACTTATCGTCGGCGCGGACGGCCCGTCGATGACGACAGCAATTTCGTGATCTCCTCCCGCCCGAGCGCCGACGAGAGGGACCTCATGCTCATCACACGAGAGGGACGGAGAGGGACCCGAGCGGAGCCGCTCCTGCGCCAGGATGCCCCCGAAGCGCTCTGCGGAGGACTCGACCGAGGAGCCCAAAGGAAAGCAGAAAGCGGCGCGTGGCGCGCCCGCCGACTGGCGAGCCCCGCTCTTCTTCTGGCGTGGCAAGGTCGACGGCACCACCTGGGAAGGCACGTGGGTTGCGAGCACCGAGGGCCTGCCAAGTGAGGCCGAATTTGCTTCCAGCCCCAACGCGTTCAAACTCACGTGCAGTGTCGATCTCGGAGCACTTTTTACACCGACCAACAGTCTCTTGAATGAGGACGCGGAGCACTTTGCATCTTTCACGGGCTCGTACAAGCTGGACAATGGCGACGGTCTTGCGGATTACGAGGACAAGGAGCACGTGATTTGGGGCCATGGCTGCCCGCCGGATCATCACCCACTGAGTGAAGGCATAGACCACTGGGCCGTGGTCGGCGCAACCGGCAACACCGAGTTCGGGCGCTTCGTGAGCCTCGGCCGGCTTGACCACCTGCCGGACCATTCGGGCGGCGCGTACGACCCGTTCACGCGGCTCACGCTGGCGCGGCGCTACATCGCCGACAACGACAAGCGCACCAAGATGAGTGCGCGCGACGTTGCCGGCCGCATCTGCATTCGATCTCTCTCTAAGACCACCAACCGCTACGGCCCACCCCCGGACGAGAACTTCTTGCAAGTGCCGTGGCTGGGTCTGCCATGGAAGCTGCCTGGCAACTGGCCGCTGCCGCTCATGCCAAAGAAGGAGCTGCAGGTCATCCTGCAGAAGAACTGCGAGACCGTGGGCACCGACTGGGCTGTTGGCGTCAACGGCCACAGCCCGTTTTGGAAGCCATGAGGCGTCAGTGGCCCATCTGAGGCGGCCACACTGCGCCTGGGTCCTGGGAGAGCCGAGGGTTCTCGATCCCACTGCACATCGGGAGTAAGGCGTACGGGGGATGGGATGCCAGCACAATGGAGTCCGTGGGATACTGTCGTGTGTACTGTCGGCCACTCCTCGGCAAGAGAGAGAAAGAGTCGCTCCATTGAGTCGCTCGCGGCGAGCGCGCCATGCGCGGCGCGGGCGGCGGTCCATGCGAGGCGGCGCAGCTTTGGCGCGGCTCGGAAATACAGCTGTATTTTCACGAAGCGCAAAGGATGGTGAGCGACTGTTGTTCTGGTTCCATTGACTGGGACTCTGGGTTTAATGTGGAAATGTCTGGGTCGGTCTCACGGTCGCACAGTCTCAAGCCCTTGTCCTGCTAAATACGATAGCTCGGCTTAAATCGGACACCGAAAAAGGATCATACACGAGCCATGGATGGACCGCGACTGAGACGAGGGGAGAACCGCGACGAAACTGACTGACACGTGTCAGAGCCAAATTTGCAACGAAAACCCGCGGTGCTCCCTGTCCTCCTGTCTGCGCGAAAACTCACGTCGCCGCGGTCAGCCCCCTTGCGAGGGAGCCTGCGAAATGTCCCAGCGCTACGCCATCGGCAGCGATGTGTATGTGAAGCGGAGCAACGGAGAGGAGAGCATCGCCTTTGTGAAGGAGTACGATGCGGCGAAGAATATCTACACTGTTGAGCTCGAGCAGGCTGGCTCTGGCAAGACCAAGCAGTGCCGGGAAGATGGGATGCGAGAGGGGCCTTCAGCCGCCGCTGCCGCCGCTGCCGCCGCCGCTGCCGCCGCCGCCGCCGCTGCCGCCGCTGCCGCCGGGCCGTTGCCAGATGGATGGCAGGAGCTCAAGACGGCAGAAGGCAAGGCGTACTACTACCAGAAGGCGACGAAGAAGACGCAGTGGACGCGGCCCGTGGAGGCTCCAGCGGATAGCGCAGCGGCTGAGGCGAAGGCGGCGGCCGAGAAGGCGGCGGCCGAGAAGGCGGCGGCCGAGAAGGCGGCGGCCGAGAAGGCGGCGGCCGAGGCTGCGGCGGCGGCCGAGAAGGCGCCGGCCGAGAAGGCGCCGGCCGTTCCTGGCCAGCGCTACGCCATCGGCAGCGATGTGTATGTGAAGCGGAGCAACGGAGAGGAGAGCATCGCCTTTGTGAAGGAGTACGATGCGGCGAAGAATATCTACACTGTTGAGCTCGAGCAGGCTGGCTCTGGCAAGACCAAGCAGTGCCGGGAAGATGGGATGCGAGAGGGGCCTTCAGCCGCCGCTGCCGCCGCTGCCGCCGCCGCTGCCGCCGCCGCCGCCGCTGCCGCCGCTGCCGCCGGGCCGTTGCCAGATGGATGGCAGGAGCTCAAGACGGCAGAAGGCAAGGCGTACTACTACCAGAAGGCGACGAAGAAGACGCAGTGGACGCGGCCCGTGGA
>Ga0210245_100925_pt1 | contig 25304 bp, 25 predicted proteins | sample ChrtobMetaP3_4mM_FD_155450 | JGI IMG/M metagenome (GOLD analysis project Ga0210245, IMG submission 155450) | Chrysochromulina tobin associated microbial communities from unialgal haptophyte culture, Seattle, Washington, United States - P3_4mM | ecosystem: Host-associated > Algae > Haptophytes >...
GGCGGCGGAGAGGGCGGCGGCGGAGAGGGCGGCGGCGGAGAGGCAGAGGGCGGCGGAGAGGGCGGCGGCGGAGAGGCAAGCCGAGCTGCACCGGCTGCGCGTGCTCGCCGAGCAGGAGTGGCACGAAGCGGCTGCGGCGGCGTGCGCGGCCGGCGCGCCCTTGCCCGCGCGCCCAGACACCAACGCGTTCGAGGCGCCTGCCGAGGCGGCCGCGCGGCGGCTGCGCGAAGACCGTGTAGCCGCGGAGCATGTTCGCCTCTAGTGTCTAGTGTCTAGTGTCATGTCTAGTGTCTAGTCTAGGAGCATGTTCGCCTGGCAGAGGCGAGGGCGGCGGCGGAGAGGGCGGCGGCGAGGGCCTCGCCTCGCCCCGCCATGGCCTCAGCCGATGCAGTGCGCCCTCCCGCGTACGATGTAAGGGTGGGATACCCTCGCCCAGCCCCCTACGCCTACCCAGCCCCCTACGCCTACCCAGCCTCCTACCCTCACCCAACCACGGCCAGCCGCGCAAACCAGATGGCACCACCGAGTGGTCGCAGCAGCAACGACCCATGCGTATGTACCGAGTGTGGCAAGCGACTGAAGACCGCCGCTGGAATGCTCGATCATCGCAAGGCCATGCACATGAAGTGAGGGCGTGCACACCAAGGATCTGTGAAAGTAAGCTGTGAAGGTCTTGGCACACCAAGTGAGCAGGCGCGGCGCGCGCCAACTGCGCGCGCGAGCAGCTGGCCTTGAAGCTGGCCGTACGGAGTGTCTGACACGCGCATGGACACGCGAAGGGTTGGGGCGTGTGGCTTGTGCGTTACTGGGAGGAGAGTGCGGGTGGAGCGGGGTTTCGTCACGAGGGGCTCTGGTCATGATTATAATCGCTGGAGTATTCGCGGTATCTCGCACGTGACCCATCCTGCACTGATCCTGCACAAGAAAATAATAGACCGATCACGCCAGTTTCCGCGCCTTGTGCAGCGCTTCGAGGCGCGCCATCGACGCGCTGTCCTTTGCATTCGTGGCATTATCCTCGGCCTCGCGCCCGCACAGGGCAGGCGTGAACGCGGGCAGGCAGAGCACCGAGTACGTGGTCGCCTCGGGCCACACCCACTTGACGCGCAGCCCCTTGGGAAGGAAGACGCCCTGGCCGGCGACGATGCGCTTCCTCTGTCCCTCGCCGTAGTCGAACTCGATGGAGCCCGAGGTGCACACGACGTACTCATCGAATAAGGGCGCCTGCCATGCCTCCTCAGAGGGGCCCTTGACCACCGCCCGGCCGAGCGAAGCGTTCGGGTCGCTCGAGGCCACGTTGCCAAAGTGCTCCGTGATCGTGATGCCCGGCGCCTCCACGACCGCCACCGGCTTCACGACGAGCGGCGTGATGCCCGCAGCCTGCTCCTTGCCCAGCGTCAGCGGCAGGGCCTCCGGAGCCTTCGATGCCTGCGCTGCCACGCGATGGAGCTCGGAGAGCGCGGCGCGCGAGCTCTGATCGACGACGGTGTCGGACGTTGCGGATGCTTCACTGCCGGGCGTGAGCGGCGAGAAGGCAGGGACACACACCACCGTGTATGTGCACGGCGCCGGCCACTGCCACTTGACTCGCAAGCCCGCGGGAAGGTAGACGCCCTCGCCAGCCGGCACGGTTGTCTTGACGATGCCTGCACCGTCCGCGGCCACCGTGAGTAGCTCGAGCGTGCCAGAATTCACGATTACGTACTCGGCGAAGCGTGGCACTTGGAATGCTGCTGTGTCAGCACGGTGCACGGTAGCGAGCGCAAAGGAGCAGCTGCTAGTCTTGCTCGCCACGTTGCCTATGAACTCACGAATAGTGATGCCGGGCGTGTCGAGGACAGTGACTGGGTCGTACACGATGGGCTCAGCGGACGACAGACTCGCTCCGGCAGCCAGCACCTTCTGCCTCCACTCCCAAGATCCATCGTCGGCCTGCACCATTTGCCAATATGATGGCTCGCAAACGGTTGCTGCAGTGGTTACGGTGCTGGCAGCTCCAACCAACAGCGTCGCGCGTGCGGACACGCTACAGGCGAGGCGGCGGAAGGCCACGCCGAGGATGGATCGCATCGGCATCCCGCAGTTTTCCTCCTGCAGCCTTTTCCGGGACTTTTCCGCTGCCGGCAACTCCACCATGAGGTGTGAACCCGATCTCGGGCGAAAAATGGGAGCTGACCTATTCGCAATAAATTGGCGACGCGACCACTGCGTGGCAGTGTTTCGTGTGGTAGTGGTTGGACGGTACCTTGTGTGTCGATAACAGTCGATTCAACTGACCCTCTCCGTCAATAAATTGGGACATAGCTGACCTATATTATTCGAAATTTTGCATTTTGGGAACCGAACGTGACGAATCCGGATTCGACGAATATGCCTGTTCAGTAGTTCGACTCACCCCACCCCCAATACGATCGGATATCGGATCCATGATTGTACTATCACGCACTGTTTAAACGCGGGCGGGTGTCCCGTGTCCGGTCCCATGGTGCGCCCCACGACATCAGATGCCACAGCATAGCCACAGCACACAGCTGCACAGCTCACAGGCCACAGCTCGCAAAAGGCCCCTCCCCGTCCGTGGTCGCTCTCACAGCTGCCAGGGTTCACAGCTCACCTTCACAGCTCACCTTCACAAGAGCTGCCCGCGCAGCAGCGCCTCGACCTTCGCCTCGCGCCCGGCGCTCGGCGGCAAGGTGTTGAGCAGCATCTCGCGCAGCTCGTCCTCGGAGCGCCCGCCACGGCGCTGCTCGCGAATCCACGGAAGCCAAGAGGGGTCGATTGCCTTTTCGGGCGCGTCGAGCCATGAGGCGTCAATTGCTCTTTTCATCTCCTCCTCCAACTGGCCGAGCTCGTCCTTGAGCGCGGGCGTCAGCCCACCAGCGGCGAGGAACTCGGCCAGCGAGATCTTGCCGTCACCGTCCGTGTCCATCTTATTGAAGTGTATCTTCGCTTCTTCTTCGGGGACCTTCCACGCATGGGCGAGCTCCTCGACACTCACGTAGCCGTCCCCGGACGTGTCGAGGAGCTTGAAATGGGAGATGAGCTCTTTGCTGCGCCGCTTGAGCTCCGCGATCCGAGCCTTGGTGGATCGGACCTGATGAGGGACGCAATCAGACGCAATCAGACGTCATCAGAGGATCCTCGGCGGATCGGACCTGATGAGGGACGCAATCAGACGCAATCAGACGTCATCAGAGGATCCTCGGCGGATCGGACCTGATGAGGGACGCAATCAGACGCGCGTACCTCGGAGCTCCGCACAGGCTCGTATTTGCGCCTCCATCTCGCGCCATGGACCACGCCGACGATGAGGGTCGGTGTCAGGAGGAGTAGCCAGAACATCGGCAGCAGTATGCCGAGTAGGTCGTCGAAGGTGGACACGTTGGGCATTGTGACGAGCCCGGTGTTCATCAGAGCGAGCACCACGAGCGACAGCCCCAGCCCCGCGAACACCTTGAGCGCTGGGTCATCGCCCAACACGGCGCTAGAGTGGGCCGTTGCGCTCCAGAGACCAAATACGAGCAGAGGCGCGAGGAGAAGGAAGAGAGGGGTGATGCGTACCTGATGCCCGAGGCGATCCGCCCACGATGAGCATGTAATTGGTGTGCAATCCGTATGCAATCCGTATGCAATCCGCACGGCAGCCCGAGCAGAAGGAAGTGAGGGGTGTGAAGAGAGGGGTGTGAAGAGAGGGGTGTGAAGAGAGGGGTGCTGCGTGCGCGGTATGGGGGCGGTGCGTGGGGCGGTACGGGGGGCGGTACGGGGGGCGGTACGGGGGGCGGTACGGGGGGCGGTACGTACCACTCCGGACGGTGCGAGCAGTGCGAGCAGCGTGATCGCCAGCGTGAGCCCAAGCGACGGGAGCGACGCGAAGAAGCGCGGATGCCACCCTCGCGCAATCAGCGCCGAGGGCATCTGGAGGGCGAGATGCTCCGTGGCCTCTACGAGCCATGGCAGCTCGTGCTGGGCGCATGGGCGCACCTGATGAGGGAGGCAATCAGCATGCAATCAGCGGCACGCAGACGCACTCAACCGCAATCAGCGGCAATCGGTCGCACTCGGGGGCAGCTCGGGGGCAGCTCGGGGGCACACACACCTGGTGCCGCGGGGTCACTCGATAGGGTACGTGCATCGCCGAGCACCGAGCACGTCCACTCGCGAGAGCTGCGCGCTGTGCCGTATCCAGAGGGGTGGCCGGTGCGGGCAGCATTCGCAGAGGGGATCGCTGTGAACGCGCCGGGGTACGCGGCCCGCGCTGGAGGATGGCCGCGTTCTGGTTCTGGACGAGATTTTTCAGCACGCGCTCATTCGACTTGATGAGTTCGTCAATGGCGATGAGCGGCGGAACGGCGACGTGGCTGGTGAAGAGGCCGGGACTCGAAGGGCTCATTAGGGCTCGTCAGGGCTCATTAGGGCTCATCAGGGCTCATTAGTGGAGGCACTCACCTGGTGAAGAGGCCGGGGCTTGAAGGGCTCCCGAGCCCGACGAGCGTCGTGCCGAGCGCGGACGATGCCTGGCGGCGCGAGAGCTCATCGGAGGCCTTGTGGAGGTGCTGGTCCAGCTGACGAAACCGAGAATTGGGCGGGGGGAGAGGGCTCCTCTCAGCGGTCGGCCATCCAGCGAGAGAGGCGATCTCCCTTCGGAGATCATCGGAGCTGTGCTCCTCCGAGTGTGCGCGCATGCAAGGGCGCGCGCATGCAAGGGCGCGCGCATGCAAGGGCGCGCGCATGCAAGGGCGCGCGCATGCAAGGGCGCGCGCATGCAAGGGCGCGGCCTTCCCCCACACCTTGTTGAGTAGCTCGTACAGCTTGGTGGGGAGGTAAGCTTCACACGAGGAGCGCCAGCCGTCGATACATTTCTTCCAGCATTGCTGCAGCTCGACCGGCGCGAACTCACACTCCATCAGCAGCATAGCGAACTCGGCCTGATCGAGACCTTCCTCAGCGGAGCTGCTCCGGAGGTCATACTTCTTTAGCATCTCCCGAGCCTGATGAGGGAGGTCATCAGAGGTCATCAGAGACCATCAGAGGTCATCAGAGGTCATCAGAGGTCATCAGAGGTCATCAGAGGCAATCATACTTCTGGAGCATCGCCCGAGCATGTGGCCATCAGCGGCCATCAGCGGCCATCAGTGGCCATCAGCGACAATCCGTGGTAATCCGCGGCCATTCTTGGCAAGCTGTGGCACGCAGCAGCAATCAGCGGCACTGAGCGACACGCAGCGACAGTGAGCGGCAATGAGCGCCCACCTGTAAATCAGAGACCTGGATGCCGAAATGAATATGCAGAGCTCGCCTGACCTCGTACGCGGAGATGCGGCCGTTGCCGTCTTTATCGAAGTCATTGAACGCCCTGATGATCTCTTGTGGAATGCCCTCAAAGTCGAGAAGCTGCCGGATGAGCACCTGTTAAAGGGGGGGCACGGGGTGGAGCGCTCAGGGCTGACCGTCGAGGGGTCATCAAGTGGCAATCCGAGGCCATCAGAGGTGCAATCAGGCAGTCAAGTGACAAGCAGGCCATCAAGTGGCAATCGCACCTCGCCCAGCTCGCGAAGCGGGTGATTCGCGGGCAAGCCCCCATGGGTGATGAGGGAGTTGCTTGAGTACAAGAGCTGCTCGAGCGCCTCCCCCATGCTCTTCATGACCGGTAGCAACTCGAACACTTCGAGCCGGTCGAAGACTTCGGCGACGCCTCGAAGCATCGCGAGGTCCTTATCACACTTTTTGGGATCGCGTTTGGGATCGAATTCGAAGCGATCGAGCGTCACCTCCTTCGCGACGCTCGTGAGCAGCCGCGCGTACATGAGGTAGTTACGCTTGACGAACCCCGCCCACGAGCGGCCGTCAACCTTCGCCTTCTCGGCCGCCGCCTTCTCGGCCGCCGCCTTCTCGGCCGCCGTCTTCTCAGCCGCCGCCTTCGCCGCGACCAAATAGGCAGCGCTCGTCCACGGCGTGAGGAAGAGCGTGCACGCGCGGATCAGGTGGATGACGCGAGTCGAGTTTGTTGGCAGATATTCGAGCTGGTTGTTGAAGAAGTGGTACCTGATGAGGGAGGTCATCAACGGTAATCAGGGTCACTCAGGGAGGATCGGGTACCTGATGAGGGAGGTCATTATGGACAATCAGGGACACTCAGGGAGGATCGGGTACCTGATGAGGGAGGTCATCATGGACAATCAGGGTCACTCAGGGAGGATCGGGTACCTGATGAGGGAGGTCATCAACGGCAATCAGGGTCACTCAGGGAGGATCGGGTACCTGATGAGGGAGGTCATCATGGACAATCAGGGTCACTCAGGGTGGATCGGGTACCTGATGAGGGAGGTGATCATGAAGGCAATCGGTCGCAATCCTCCTGATGAGGAAGGCAATCGGTCGCAATCCTCCTGATGAGGAAGGCAATCGGTCGCAATCCTCCTGATGAGGAAGGCAATCGGTCGCAATCCTCCTGATGAGGAAGGCAATCGGTCGCAATCCTCCTGATGAGGAAGGCAATCGGTCGCAATCCTCCTGATGAGGAAGGCAATCGGTCGCAATCCTCCTGATGAGGAAGGCAATCGGTCGCAATCCTCCTGATGAGGAAGGCAATCGGTCGCAATCCTCCTGATGAGGAAGGCAATCGGTCGCAATCCTCAGCGGCAATTGCGTACAGAAAGTTGAGCCCTTCGAGGTCGTCGACCGAGAGGCACGTGCGAACACGGTGAAGCGACCTCGAAAACATGATGGATTCGGTGACGACCTCCACCGTCGTCGCGGCCAACCGCACGTGGTCGAGCGGATAGGAACAAGTCGTTGCGTTCATCCTCTGATTGGCCTTTAGGTTGTGTCGAGACTCCACGTCGGGGTGGTGGAAGCCAAGCACGTGGCCCACCTCGTGTGCGATCGCGGACTCGAAGCCGTGGCATTCCCAACAAGGTGTGAAGATGCGGTAATAGAACATCGGTGCGAAGATGATGAAGAAGATCGCCAAGAGCAGTGGGATTGTGGGCATGACGGACACGTACTCCATCACCGCCGTGCACCGACGGCTGCCGCACGTCAGATGCTCCTCGCTGCCGTGAGAGTTGACCGCCATCGACGAGCCTCCTTGGTTCAGCCCGGACAGGAGGTTCCGGAACGTCTTCGAGAGTTCCAAGTTCTTCGACGGGGATCCGGCCGCCGTTGCGAGCCTGGCGGGCTTCATCGTGAACATCAGATTGCTCGACGGGCCGGCGGGTGGCGACGGCGGCGGCGAGATCGAGATCGAGCTCAGAGGGCTGCTCGAGCCGGCAGGTGGCGATGGCGGCGGCGAGGCAGCGCGCGCCGGCTCGTGCTGCGCCTTCCTCTCCCTCATCGACGTTCGCGAAGCAGCATCGAGCTCGCCAATCTCGGACTCGTCCGTCCCTTTCGGGAGGCAGCACGCGGCGGTAAGGCTCATAAGCCCGAGGTAGAGCACGTAGAGCACGGCCAAGCAGAAGAGCACGCCGCACACGATCCGCGCGATCAGCACCACGTCCACGTCCTCGCCCTGCCACATGTGGAAGTACCAGCAAAAGGTCGAATCAAGATACCAGCAGAGCTCTCCTGCCGACGCGGGCGCGCGCACGTGGATGACTGCGCCGCTGATCTCGAAGCCCACGGCCATGCGCTCCCCGGCCGTAGTATACACGCGCCCGGCTCGGTGGGACGTCACCGCCAGCGCCGCCTGGTTGGAGTTTGTGCTCGTGCCAGGTGCGCCCTCAATACTGGCGACGATAAAGATCTCGGCGTACGCGCAGCCGCTCGTCGTGTTCACGTCGGCGCACTGGTCGCTGACATCGCGAAAGTAGATGGTGCGGTGGTTCACCGCCCACGTGTCGAGCGCGCGCTTGATCACGTCCCGCAACTCCTCGCACGTCAGGAAAGTGGTCTCCTGCGCGTTTCCCGTCGGATTCTCCTCGGGGAAGAGGTGCAGCATTCTGCGGCACAGGTCACGATGAATGGCGAAGGTGATCCCCCCTGACAGCCCGTTGGTTGTTGGCGCATATGCTGCAGGTTCGTTCACGCCCGCGTTTGAGACTGAGCCTGTGGTCGCAGGAGGCGTATGGCCCCAACGAATCGCCACAGTATCCAGGCGAAAGCTGGAAGGGCCCCTCCACTGCGCGTTGGCACTATTGTAATACCCCGGGTTGTCGGCAGTGCTGTACCGCGCAGATGGCGAAGTGATCACCCATCCTGAGCACTGTAGCACCGCAAGAAGAAGAGGACCGCCCAGCATGTTTGTAGCGATGGAATTGGGTGAATGTACCGGGTGTAAGTTGGCCTGCGGAATTCGGTCTGCAAAGGAGCAAAACGTACGTAAGATACTCGACCCCTGAGCTGGATCCAAACCCGCATGTTAGGGCTCATTGATTGACGGAATGCATTTCGCGAATGCGGAACGGACGCAGCGATTAGCAGCGAGCGCAAACAGAAAATCGGATGGCTTACATCGATGCGAGCGGTCTGCCGGACCCATTGCCCTTCCGCGTGGCGGGCGTCGGCTCTCTTCCAGGCTCGCCGCGGCACGGCAAGGCTGCACCACCACCGACGGCATCGCCACGCTCGACGCGCTACGTGTGGAACCGGAGCGGCATGTGGGTCGAGGAGGAGCCCGCCCTAATGGGCGGCCACAAGATGCCGACCGCGCCCAAGTCGGGCAGCACGGTGCGCCGCGGAAGCCACCGCGCGCACATGCTGTCGCGCTCCGATCCAGCGGCCGCACCACTGCCCAAGGAAAGCAGCAGCCTGCCGCCCATCTCGGGCATGCTCGAGGGAGGCGCGACAACGGAGACCGAGCTATGGACGGAGGTGGTGCTGCCCGCGGTGACGTGGCTGTACGGCTGGGTCGAGTGGCAGGTGGACTCGAGGCACCATAGGATGCCCTCGATCGTCGAGCGTGAGCACCGTACCGCCTTCAGCCTCGCGACCGAGCGTGTCGCCGATGCGATCCGCGCGACGCCCGACCGGCTCGCCGCATGCATTTGGCGAGCGATGGTGGCGCTGCTGAGCCACTTTGTGGAGCGGGTGTACCCGGTCTTTGGCGCCTTCGAGCGGATGCAGCTCGAGCTGCAGCACACGCGCTCCCGGCTCGATGAACTCCTCGCCGCCCGCGGAGTCGCGGTGGACGCATTCGACCAAAGTAGGAAGAACGACCCTCCAAACACGGCGGCGGAGGCGGCGGCAGACGAGGCGGCAGCAGCGCGCGCGTCCCTGCAAACCCCCGACGGACCGCGCGCCGCGAACGTCAGCGGCGGCGTCGCCGTCTCGACCCTCATCGGGGCGCCCGACGCGTCGTACCGGGCGTCTGACAGTGGGCGAAACCGCCGGTTGAGCAGCCACGAGTTCCACAGCGACGCCGAGCTCCGTGCGGCGCATGCGGAGATCGACGAGCTCAAGCAGAAGCTGCTTGGGGCACAGCGCGACCTCCTCATCGAACGCAACCAGAAGGCGTATGCCGAGCAGAGGCTGTCGAAGCAGAAGGCAGTACAGTTCGCCGAGGGCGGCGGCGGCGGCAGCGGCAGCCTTGCCGCTGGTGCCGCCGCCGCCGCCGCCGCCGCATCCGCCGAGGGCACCAAGGGCGGCGGTCTGAGCACCAGCAGCGCGCCTGGGGCACCGCCTGGGCTGCATCGTCAGAATACGCTCCGGCTAATCGAGGACGATGTGGTGGAGCGGCTCGAGGCTGAGCTTGACGAGGAGCGCAAGCAGCGACGGGTCCTCGAGAAGCTCAAGAAGCACCTCGCCGCGCAGATGGGCGACGCGTACATGCAGCGGCTGCTCATGACGCTCGGAGCGGAGGATGGCGCCGTCGCGGGCGCCGATGAGGAGGGCGCTGGCGCCGACGCGCGCGCCGACGTGGGCACCCAGGTGGACGAGGTCGAGATTGAATCTGGAGGTGCGGTGCTCGAGATCGAATCTGGAGGTGCGGAGGGCGAGGAGGAGGGCGACGACGAGGGCGTCGAGGGCGAGGAGGAGAGATTCGATCTCGATCTCGGCACCTCCAGATTCGATCTCGAGGGCGAGGAGGCGAGCAGCGGCGGCGGAGCGGAGCGCCGTGGTGGGCGCAAGGGACGTTACCGGTCAGATGTGCGCAGCTACAATCCGAAAGGTCAGAAGAAGGCTCTGTCTCTGGGCAGCGGCGGCGAAGGTGTTCTTCGGCTGCAAGGGGCTGTGGTGCACTCGACGATCCGCATCATGTACGACGCGAAGCTCAAGCGGGATGCCGTCGACGAGCTCGAGCATCGGACCAAGGTGGAGCTCGGCGCCTTCGTGCTTGATTGGTACTCCCAGCGCCACGGGATCCATCAGATAGCGAGCAAGCACCTGCAGCAGTTCCGAGAGGGCGTGAAGAGTTCCACCGTCGCCGGCTCACGCCGCACCTTCCTCTTCGGCGCCTTCGCGGGCTACTTCCCTTTTTTGGGCGACACGTCACTCACGATGCGCGAGCCGACGACGCTCCAGGTGAGGCAGCGTTGATTGCCTCTGATGACCGACCTTGCATGCATGTGCTCACCACAGCGCTCTCGACCTGCTCCGGCGACGCTCCAGTTCTTTTTGGACTTTGAGCGCAAGGCGGTGCGCGCGGCGGGCGGCGACGAGCGCACGTCGGAGGACAGCTCGATTTGGCTACCAATCGACCGCGCCGTCGAGCTGATGCGCAACGAGTTCCGTAACGCGCGCGCGCCCGACATCGCGAAGGCGACGCTCGAGATCGAGGATCTCGTGCGCCTGCCGAACGAGATTATCGAGTACTCGAAACGGTTCAGTTCCATGATGGCCGCCGGTGAGTCGAGCGCCAAGGCTGGCGCCGCGGGCGTCGCTGCCGCCAAGGCCGACGTGTCCGCCCGACTCAGTGGATGTACGGTCGCTGCGCCCTCCTCCGCCGCCTCCGCCGCCCGCTCCTCCGCCGCCGCCACCGCCGCCGCCGCCGCCGCCGCCGCGGCCGCCGACAGCGAGCTGTACGCGGGTCTGGAGCCTGCACTCGCATCGTCGCTGCACTCGATGCTGCACGACCGGCAGGGCCTCGAAGTCCTCGACCAAAAGGGGACCGACGAGAAGGAGAAGGTGCTCCCAGCGACGCGACGAAGCCCTCGTGCATGCAAGTGCTCACCACGGCGCCGTGCTCCCTTTTGCACAGGTGCTCCAGCGACGCGACGAGGCCCTCGTGCAGAACAAGGTCTTACGCGCCCTCTCGCGTCGTGGACTCTCCTTGAGGGAGCTCTTCCACCTGCTCGATACGAATGGCGATGGGGAGATCGACCCCTCCGAGTTCGTCAAGGGCGTGCAGGTGTGATGAGCGCGCGCTGAGAAGGATCGCTGAGTGCCATGGCGTGATGATCGCTGAGTGCGACGGATTGGCGCGAGATCGCATGCGAGTGCTCATCACGGCGCGAGATCGCATGTAAGTGCTCACCACGGCGCGAGTTCGCATGCAAGTGCTCACGACGGCGCGATATTGCATGCCCCGCAGGAGCTCGAGGGATGTCTGAGCGTCTCTCAAGTCGAGCGGCTGATGACCATCATCGACACCGACCACAGCGGCACCATTGACTTCCACGAGCTCGCCAAAGGGCTTCAGAAGATCGACCTGCGCGTCGAGGTGAGCGCGCCTCATGGGTACCCTCTGGGCCCCCCACCCTCTGCTTGCCCCTGCTTGCCTCTGATTGCCCCTGCTTGCCTCTGATGGCCTTCCCCTTGATCGAGCGCAGGTGTACGAGTATATGCTCGTGGTGATGCGCCTCTATTCCGCCGAGATGGCGCGCACGGCCCAGCTGCTTCGCGCTCGCTTCGATCAGGCACGCGCTGATGTGGCCACCCAAGCCGCCAAGGACATTGACCTGGCCAAGGATCCCGCAGCCAAGGTGGCCGCCGCTAAGGCCGCCACCGCCATCGCGGAGCTCACGGCCAACGGCCAGCTGCCTGCCGAGGCAGTCAAGACACTTCTCAAGCAGCTCGACGCTCCCTTTGCGCCGGTACGACTGATGACGACTGATGACGACTGATGACGACTGATGACGACTGATGACGACTGATGACGACTGATGACGACTGATGACGACTGATGACGCTCCCTTTGCGCCGGTACGACCGAGTGGATTCAGTTGGGGAGTGATGACCTCATGAGTTCCCGTATGTGCCTCGGGGTGCCTCTGAGTGCTTCCCTGATTGCACCCCTCATTAGGCGGACGCTAGCCGACTCATTCACGAGATGGGAAGGGATTCACTGCCGGCTGGCGCCGGCGGAGCCCCGAACGCGAGCAAACGCGCCTCTGAGCGCCTCTCCCTTGCACCCGATGTTGGGGGTGCGCCGCTCACGCTACCGATCAATCGCGACGCCTTCACACGCGTGTGCATCGCCAACGGGTTCACTGCACTGCAGAGCTCCGCGTTCAAGGAGATGGGGCAGGCCATCCAGTCCTCGGTCAACGCTATGATGGTCGCGAGCTCCTTCGTGCGCAAGCTCCCCTTTGGCAAGAAGAAGACGCTGCCGCCGGACGCGGGCGGACCACTGATGACCACTGATGACCACTGATGACCACTGATGACCATTGATGACCGCCGGACGTGGGCAGACCAGCACCGGCCGAAGCCACCTAATTTGGTCCAAAAGGAGACGCCACCGGCGGACGCTGGCACGGGACGAGGCCGAGCGCCTCCGGCCTGAGGTTGTGAGCCCAACAGAGAAGAAGGCACGGTATACGGAGTAGCATGTGGATTCCTGCAGCATGTGGGAACGTAGAGTACACAGGTCCGCCGCGCGTGCGCACAGCCTTTCGGCATGGGCCTTTCGGACACGTTACTGCTTACTCAGCGAGTGTTCGACTCTTGGCTTAACGTGAAACGTCGTACACGTTACTCAGTCGAGAGTACCGAAAGATATAGATAAACGCCGTCCGTGGCGTGCCCGTAACGTAACGGTATGCCCACCAGCGCACGGTCGACATCGCGGAGAACGCACGCACGACGGCGAGCGCGAGGCCGACGCGGGCCGACGGCGACGTTCCGCTTAAGTAACGAAAGTGCTCTAAGGGATGGCGCGCGCCCTCGGCATTACAGTAAAGATTGCAGTCTTAAGCCCTGAGATTCGAATCGGAGTGCTCGAGCCTTGCGACGAGCGCGGGCGCGTGCTGAGCGAGCGTCGCCGCATTCAGCTTGCCAAGAGTCGCGACCGCAGCCTTACGCACACTCGACACGGAGTCCTCGAGCCTTGCGACGAGGGCGGGCGCGTACTGAGCGAGCGTCGCCGCATCCAGCTGGCCAAGAGTCGAGACCACCGCACAACGCACACCCGAATCGGAGTCCTCGAGCCTTGCGACGAGCGCGGGCGCGTGCTGAGCGAGCGTCGCCGCATCCAGCTGGCCAAGAGTCGAGACCGCCGCCTCACGCACACTCCAATAGGTGTGCACGAGCCTTGCAACGAGCGCGGGCGCGTGCTGAGCGAGCGTCGCCACATCCAGCTGGCCAAGAGTCGAGACCGCCGCCTCACGCACATCCCAATCGGAGTCCTCGAGCCTTGCGACGAGCGCGGGCGCGTGCGGAGCGAGCGTCGCCGCATCCAGCTTGCCAAGAGTCGAGACCGCCGCACAACGCACATGCCAATCGGAGTCCTTGAGCCTTGCGACGAGCACGGTCGCGTGCTGAGCGAGCGTCGCCGCATCCAGCTGGCCAAGAGTCGAGACCGCCGCACAACGCACACTCCACACGGAGTCCTCGAGCCTTGCGAGGATCGCGGGCGCGTGCTGAGCGAGCGTCGCCGCATCCAGCTGGCCAAGAGTCGAGACCGCCGCACAACGCACATCCGAATCCGAGTCCTCGAGCCTTGCGACGAGCGCGGGCGCGTGCGGAGCGAGCGTCGCCGCATTCAGCTTGCCAAGAGTCGAGACCGCCGCCTTACGCACACCCGACTCGGAGTGCTCGAGCCTTGCGAGGATCGCGGGCGCGTGCTGAGCGAGCGTCGCCGCATCCAGCTTGCCTAGAAGCGAGACCACCGCACAACGCACACCCCAATCGGAGTGCTCGAGCCTTGCGACGAGCGCGGGCGCGTGCGGAGCGAGCGTCGCCGCATCCAGCTTGCCAAGAGTCGAGACCGCCGCCGTACGCACATCCGAATCAGAGTGCTCGAGCCTTGCGAGAATCGCGGGAGCGTGCCAATCGGAGTCCTCGAGCATTGCGAGAATCGCGGGCGCGTGCTGAGCGAGCGTCGCCGCATCCAGCTTGCCAAGAGTCGAGACCGCCGCCTTACGCACACTCCACACGGAGTCCTCGAGCCTTGCGAGGAGCGCGGGCGCGTGCTGAGCGAGCGTCGCCGCATTCAGCTTGCCAAGAGTCGAGACCGCAGCCTTACGCACGTCCGTCTCGGAGTGCTCGAGCCTTGCGAGGATCGCGGGCGCGTGCTGAGCGAGCGTCGCCACATCCAGCTGGCCAAGAGTCGAGACCGCCGCCGTACGCACATCAGAATCGGAGTCCTCGAGCCTTGCGAGGAGCGCGGGCGCGTGCTGAGCGAGCGTCGCCGCATCCAGCTGGCCAAGAGTCGAGACCGCCGCACAACGCACATCCGAATCCGAGTCCTCGAGCCTTGCGAGGATCGCGGGCGCGTGCTGAGCGAGCGTCGCCGCATTCAGCTTGCCAAGTGTCAAGACCGCCGCCTTACGCACACCCGACTCGGAGTGCTCGAGCCTTGCGACGAGCGCGGGCGCGTGCGGAGCGAGCGTCGCCGCATCCAGCTGGCCAAGAGTCGAGACCGCCGCCTCACGCACATCCGTCTCGGAGTCCTCGAGCCTTGCGACGAGCGCGGGCGCGTGCTGAGCGAGCGTCGCCGCATCCAGCTTGCCAAGAGTCGAGACCGCCGCCTTACGCACACTCCACACGGAGTCCTCGAGCCTTGCGAGGATCGCGGGCGCGTGCTGAGCGAGCGTCGCCGCATTCAGCTTGCCAAGTGTCGAGACCGCCGCCTCACGCACATCCCAATCGGAGTCCTCGAGCCTTGCGACGAGCGCGGGCGCGTGCGGAGCGAGCGTCGCCGCATCAAGCTGGCCAAGAGTCGAGACCGCCTCCCTACGCACACTCCAATCGGAGTGCTCGAGCCTTGCGAGCGCCTCGACAACCTCCGGTGTGAATGCGGCCATCGTATATTCAAGCGCCGTCGCCGCCGCTTTTCGCTCCTCGCCAGCGGCGACGGCCTCCTCGGCTTTTTCTCCGGCTGGTTGCAAGTGCATGAACAACGAGAGCCACTCGGAGACTCCTTGCCGCGGATAGAACCGCAGCCGCTCGTTCAACTGTTTGTTCTCACCCCTTAATCTCTCGACCTCGTCCCTGAGCCGTTCGACATCCTTGCGCAGCTTCTCGAGTTCTTCTGAACAGTCTGCGCTGTTCGCGGCAACCGTTGGTGGCGCCGCGCTGGGGCTGTCACCGGCGGCGCAAGTCTCCGAACCGAGCGCCGAGTCCTGCTCCAGCAGGGTCAAGCCCTTGACACTGCTCGACAACGCGCGGAAGCTATGCTGCATTGTCCGCGACCCCGGACGTATGGCAAGACAGGACCGCTTTGGGGATGTCGGTTGCTAAGTTTGCGCCACGTGTGACAGACAGTTTCGTCAGAAAGTAGACAGTTTCGTCGCGGTTCAGCCTCAACTTCGGGTGTATTCTGACCACCTGCATGGACTACAGCTGTACCTGGGCCTAGAAATTGTGTATGAAAAGACCAACTGCGATGCGAAACGCGGTCCCCCGGTTTTCCCCCGGTCAGCTGGCGGCCGGCAGGACTAGCGACTACGGCAGGACTACGTGGGTCGGGTGGGGGGGCGTCAAAGAATCACACAGCTAGCCTGCCCTCCGTCCTCGCCGCGCTGTCGGATGGCATTCGAAGCGGCCAACTCGAGCACGCTCCTGGTCGGATCTACCATTGCGGGCAGAGTCGCCCCGGCGATCAGCAACTTCCGCACGACTTCTCCATGGCCTCGCTTCTGAGCGATGTCGATGGCGGAGACGGCGTTCGCCGTGACCGTCCTAGCGTCGACATCGGCGCCGGCGGAGATGAGCAGTGTGATGACATCCGCCTGCCCCCACGCGGCCGCGGCCATCAGGGGCGTAAAGCCCAAGAGCTTCGACGTGCCATTCGGATCCGCTCCGTTGAGGATGAGCTCCTTGGCCACCGACACGTGCCCTCGCTCAGCCGCGAGCATCAGTGCCGTCTTTTGACCAGAATCCATGGACGTGTCGGCAGGTACGCCCGAGGCCAAGAGTACACGTACCTTGGTCAGGTTGCCGCGGTCTATCTCCAACATGAGCTGCTCGCCGGTCATAGGCTGCTCAAACGAGGCCGGCTCTCCAGTGGCGGCGATGAGCCCTTGCTGCCTCGGAGCGACGACCTTAGTCCTGTATACAATGTCACCGTCGGATGTAGCGCTCACCACCTCCCTGTTCAATGCGCGCACAGCCGAGATGCCACTGCCGCGCGGGCTGTGAGCGAGCGTCAGCATTGCCTGGACCCACACAAGGATTCAAGTCCAGTTTTTGCGGTGCACCCCAGGCAGGAAAGTTGGAAGAGGAGCTGTGTTTCGCATGCATGCTTGATAAACTCAGAGGCTGCGTGGTTTTGCTGGGCAATCGCGCGTTCAAAACGCATCGCGCGATGGCATCGGACCCCCGACCAAATCCGAAATCGAAGTGTGAGAGTATCGGCTGTCACAGGGAGGACCGGACTTCTTGCATAATATTGTGATGTGAGTCTGTCCAATATTGCAGAGATAAGTCGTTAAGGACTTTTTGTTTACCGCAACAGTGTACGCCTACAACGAATGTACGTCAGATGTACGTACTACTTACTTGTACTGCAGTAATACGCACTGCAATGTGCAAAGCGGCGGCGTGCCGTGTGCCATGCTTCTGCTCGGCTTCTCTGGCTGGCCTGCATGCTGGCCTGGCGCCTCCGGTTCTCATCCGACCGGCCGAGTGCTCACATAATGGTACTCGGCGAAGTGCCCCAGGTAGAGACGCGTGCGCAGCTCGACTTTCCACACATCGGGCGGCTTGACCACGTGGCAGTAATCCTCGGAGAGTGACGAGATCACGCAGATCTCGGCCTTAAAGAGCACCTGCGGGGACGGAGGGCACCGTGGTGGGCACTTTATTTGCATGCAGAGGCGCAGTCGAGGGGCAATCAAGCCATACCGACATGGCGAGCAGGGTCGCCTCATCGATTGCATGCAGGGTCGGTATGGCTCTGCATGCAATCAAGCCATACCGACATGGCGAGCAGGGTCGCCTCATCGCCCCATGTGCGCCCATGCTGTTCCATCTCGGCGAGGTACGCATGCCAATTGTCCACCCCCACAGAATCCTTGAGCATGAAGCGCTCGCCCACCTGATGGCATGCAATCGGGTGATGGCAATCGGGTGATGAATCACGCAATCAGGTGACGGCAATCAGATGATGGATCACGCAATCAGCCCAAATCTGGCGCTGTGAGGCACGAGAGGCACTCGGGGGCTCTCGGGAGCAGCCCCATTAAGGTCATTAAGGTCATTAAGGTCATTAAGGTCATTAGGGCTTTCAGGAGCAGCCCTAGGCAACGTAAGGCAATCATCTTGCCATCGTCCATCGCTCGACTGCCATTCGTCAAATGCAATCACATGCAATCACATGCAATCATATGCAATCATATGCAATCATATGCAATCATATGCAATCACCTTGCCATCGTCCATCGCTCGACTGCCATTCGTCTTGAGCCATTGCACCGCCTTTTGACGAAGCTTGAGAGCATTGTAGCCGCCAAAGCCCACCTGCTCGAGCATCGCCATCCGAGGCAATCAGTGGCAATCACATGCAATCATACGCAATCAGGCTATCAGAGGCCATCACCTGCTCGAGCGGGCAATCAAATGCAATCATATGCAATCATATGCAATCAGGCCATCACCTGCTCGAGCTGGTCGGCGATCGCGTGGAACTGGCAGTTGTTATCGCCGGGCACGTCCTTGATCTTGAAGCCGCGCACCCCAAGGTGGCGCGCGAGGCGAGAGCGTGGGTCCTGCGGCAGGTGCTTCTCGGCTTCCTTTTCGCGTGCCTTGTTAACGCGGTCGCGCAGCGCCTGATGAGGGGGGCAATCAGAGGTCATCCAGACGCAATCAGAGGTCATCCAGACGCAATCAGAGGTCATCCGAGGCACTCCAAGGCACTTGCCACACACCGGAAACGGACTCAGAGGCACTCAGAGGCACTCAGAGGCACTCAGAGGCACTCAGAGGCACTCAGAGGCACTAAGAGGCACTCAGATGCAGTCAGAGGCACTCAGAGGCACTCAGAGGCACTCAGATGGCCTTCCCACCTGCAGCTCAGCCGACGGCTCCGACGCCACGATCCCACGCGTTGTGTTGGGCGCCATGATCCCACGCGTTGGCGGCTTCGCGCTTGGCGGCTTCGCGTGGTAAGGCCCCTCGCCACCAAGCGTGTCTGGCCTAATCGTGTCTTCCCAAATGTTCTTCGGCCTCTCCGACCTTGTCCCCGCCGCGGCGGCAGCGGCGGCGGCGGCGGCGGCGGCGCTGCCACCAATCTTTCCAGCGGGCATAGCGGCCATCGGGATGGCCACCTTGGGATACATGGTGTTCGCATACTCGTACGACGGCGGCGTTGGCGCCGGCCGCGTTGGCGTCGTTGGCGTCGGCTCGTCGGGTCGCCCACTACGGCGCTCGTCGGGTCGCCCACTACGGCGCTCGTCGGGTCGCCCACTACGGCGCTCGTCGGGTCGCGCGAACGCCGACGGCCCTTCTGCGGCGCCGCCGCCCATGGGTGCGCTCACGACGGCGCTCAAGTCCGCAGCGTCGCCACCAGTGGGCACGTCGGGCGCCGTAGTGGGCATGGTTGGCGCCGTAGTGGGCACGTTTGGCGCCGTAGTGGGCAACATGGGCGCCGTAGTGGGCAGCTGATACGGGCCCGCCAGAGGCCGTGCGAGCGCCGTAGTGGGCAACGCGAGCTGCTGCTGCTCGACCTGCTTCTCGACGCCTTCGCACCGAATCGTGTAGTACGGGGGCATGTCGTCGTTGTGAACCACCAAGACCTCAGCGGGGATCGGCGCACCCTGAGCCGGATGATAGAGGACCACGTCGCCCTTGGCGAACAGCACGGCGGGTGGCGGCGGGGCGCTCGGCGGCAGGGCGTAGGGAGTTCCGGGCATCGGCGACGGCGCTGAGACTCCCCGAGCAGGAGCCATGCTCGAGGCGGCGTCCGTCGCATCGCCGCGCCCCAATACGAGCGGTACACCCGCTACGCCTGCCCCGGCGGCCGCTACGCCGGCCGCCGCCACGCCAGCCGCCGCGGCGGCGGCCGCAGGCTTGAGCTTGGGCTTGAGCTTGGGCTTGGGCTTGGGCCTAAAGCTGGCCCAGCGCTGCTCGAGCTGCGCAATCATGTCCATCCGAAACTGGTCGCCATCGGGCGCCGCCTCCGGCAGCGGCGCGGGCTCCGCCTCGTTGAGCATCCTCGTCAGCCGTGGTTTGAGCTCCTCGAGCGCGTCGACCACCGATAACAGGTCGCGCTGGAGTTTCAGGTGCGCCGTCGACTTTTTGTTGATGGAATTGGCCTTGCTGATCGTCTCGTAGAACTTTGCGAAGCGAAGCATGAACACAAAGGCCTCCTTTAGGCTGCCGAGTGTGTTCGCATTGTACTTTTGGAAGGCGACGACGCGCAGGTGCTCGGCCTGCTGGTAGAGGCGCTCGGGGTTTAAGAAGCTGGATTTGTCGCCGAGGGACCCGATCTTGTCGCCCTCGGCCACGAGCCGCTCCATCTCACGCCCCATGTTGAGAGTGCGAGCACTTCCTCGCGCGAGTTCAGTCAAGTCAAGTCAAGTCAAGTCAAATCAAGTCAAAACTTATGGGAGCACCCACTCCGTCTCAAAGGACGGCACCGCTACCCCCGGTAAACACAAGTACTTTCAATGACATCTGAAGCGACTCGGGGGTGTTAAGTCTATCGTACTCGCTCTCGTGGGCTGTCCTCAGTTCAGAATACATGTACATTTCAATTCACAATTGTTGCTAGTGAGAACGTCACGTCGGGCTCTCCCTGCGCACAGCGTACAGGGTTATCGCGTGATCAGCCCTGCCGCTCGCTGCCCGTAGATACTATTGGGCAAGCCAAGGGGCAAGCATTCGTGAACAGTCAGTACCACATTCAGAGTACGAGCTAAGAACGAGCCATAGAGTGGAGGGGGTGGGCAGCGATGTCCGATGACGCATGACCGGACGTTGACGACGTCGTACGAAGAACCGATGCGAAGAACACACGCTACGCCATAGACCGCCAATCTTAACCGCCAATCGTTCCGCAATCATTGATGAAATGCGGCAATCCCAAGATCGCGCGCCATGTCGCGCGCATGCCCGCGAACGTCGTCGTCGAGAGGCCGGGGGTTCAAAAAGGCTAAAAGGGGGATAGACCAGCACGGCAAAAAACGATATCATTGGCCAGTTTAGGTTATACTCCACAAGCATTCCATTCGCATTCACCCCTGACCCCGGGCTGCGGGCTTGGCGCCCTCCTCCGCTTTGTTCATGAGTTCACCATCAGTCTGCCTCTCGTTGCGCACCGGCGCCCCGTCTCATGTGCACTTGGCGCGCGCGCTCTCTCTCTGCAAGTTGAGTTTCCTCTCACGTTGCTGCTGCTGCGTCGCTCTGCCGATGTGTGTGTGTGTGTGTGTGTGTGTGTGCAGCTGGAGCTGGTGCACGTGCTGGCTCTGGTCGTCCATATTAGGCACGCGCCTCTCATGTCTCACGCAAACGAGCGCACCTGGCCGCCGCGGCCGCCGCCGCCGCCGCCGCGGCCCCCTTTGGCTGCGGCGCCCTTGGCCGCGCCTTTGCCCTTTCCCTTTCCGCCTTTGCCCTTTCCGCCTTTGCCCTTGCCAGCACCTCCCTTGCCAGCCCCTCCCTTGGCGCCGGCCGCGCCGTCGACGGTGATGATGGCAATCGTGGACATGAGGGAGAAAGCGCTCATCGGGATGATCGAGAAGCTCACCCCTAGGCGGGCCGCGGGCCGCAAGCCGCTGCCGCTGCCCTCGAGGGGGGCGCTCTCAGCCCCCCGTGACGAAACCGCGCCCCGTGACGAAACCGCCTCCCGTGACGAAACCGCGCCCCGTGATGGTGTGGCCGCCACCGCCCCGTGTGTCTTCAGCTGCCCGCCGTGCCCAGATGGCACGCCCGCCTCCGCCGCCTCCGCCGCCTCCGCCGCCTCCACCTCCGCCAGCTCCACCAGCTCCGCCTCCGCCTCCCAGTCAAACACCTCCTCGACTGCGGCCACAGCCGCGGCGAGCCCTCGGACCACGGCAGCGGCCGCAACGGCCTTAGCCCCCTTGCCCTTCTTGCCGACGAGCTGATGGCGAAGGTCATTAGCGCCCAAGCTCGCGCTCACGGCGCTCCCCTTGCCGCCCAACACGGCGCTCCCCTTGCCGCCCAACACGGCGCTCCGCCCCTTGGTGCGTCCTCCGCGCGCGTCCGGCTCGTCCTCCTCCTCGTCGTCGTCGTCGTCCTCGTGTTCGTCAAACGGTTGCTCGCCGTCCTCCTCCTCTTCGTCGTCGTCGCGTCGTCTTAAGCGCACTGCGAACGCAGGCTCGTCCTCGTCGTCCTCGTCGTCCTCCTCCTCCTCATCCGCTTCCACCTCCTGAGTGTGCTCGTCGTTGCGCGCGAATCCCTTGCCTTTCCCCTTGCCTGGCATCGACGACCCCTTGGCACCGGCCGGGGCGTTGTGATGAGCACTTGCATGCATCGACGACCCCTTGGCACCGGCCGCGGCGTTGTGCGGGCGCTGTGCTGAGCTTCGCGGTGCCGACGGACGTGGCGCCGAAGGGCGCGGCGCCGACGGCGCGGGGGGCGCGGCGCTGTGCCGAGCACCTGGCGCCGTGTTGGGCTCCGGCGCGGGCTCAGGCACGGGCGCCGTGTTGGGCTCTGTCTCGGCGCTGATATCGTACACGGCGGACGAGAGGGTGAGCCGGATGACGCCCACGGCGGCGCGTAGCACCTGATGAGGGAGGCAATCAGAGGTCATCAGGGTGAGGAGAGTCGGATGACGCCCACGGCGGCGCGTAGCACTTGGGAGCCATGATCGTGCCCTAATGAGGGAGGCAATCACATGCAATCACATGCAATCAATGCAATCACATGCAATCAGGCCATCACCTGGGAGCCATGATCGTGCCCTAATGAGGGAGGCAATCACATGCAATCACATGCAATCACACGCAATCAGGCCATCACCTGGGAGCCATGATCGTGCCCTAATGAGGGAGGCAATCACATGCAATCACATGCAATCAGGCCATCACTTGGGAGCCATGATCGTGCCCTAATGAGGGAGGCAATCACATGCAATCACATGCAATCAGGCCATCACCTGGGAGCCATGATCGTGCCCTAGGATCGCCTCGCCGTTCACAGCGACCAGGAGCTGCCCAGGCAAGATCTCGCCCGACTCGGCGGCGATGCAGCCTGGCACGACCGTCAAGATCGTCGGCGCGCTCTGGCTGTTCCCCTTGAGAGTGATCCCAAGTCGCGAGCTCGCCGTGGGCTTCTTCAGCTTGATGTTCACAGTGCCAGCCGCCCAGGGGTTGGCAGGTGGCGGCGCTGCCTCGGTGGCGGCGGCCGGCGCTGCCGCGGCGGTGCTGGCGGCGCCCGGCACGGCGCCCGCCATGAGTCCTTTGCCCACACCTTTGCCAACTCCCTTGCCCGCACCCTTGGCACCTTTCCCTGTCGACACCGACGCCTCGGCGGCGGCGCTCGTGACGGCGCTCGAGGCCGGCGCCTCCGACGAGGCGCCGTACCGGGCACTCTTGGGCCCTCCCTTGGGCACCGCGCCGTTCTGGGCGGCCGCTTCGACGGCCGTTGGCGCCGAGTGCAGCCCGAGGCCTTTCGCGCCTCTGACGAAACCCTTGGCGCCCGCGACGGCGCCGACGGATGGCGCCGTACCGGGCACGGCGGCCGCCGCCCCGTCCACCGGCGGCAAGGTGCCATCCTCGACGCGCCGGCGCGCCTCGGTGAGCGCGAGCGTGTCGGCTTGCTTGAGCCACTCCTGCCACGTGGCAGAGGGTCATCAGCGGTCATCAGGGGCAATCAGCGGTCATCAGGGGCAATCAGCGGTCATCAGAGGCACTCAGCGCACCTGCCACGTGGCGGGCGCGCCGCCCGTCACGCCCTTGCCACCCCTGCCGCCCTTGCCCTTGCCAAGGAACGCACCGACCTTGCCCTCGGCGTCGAGCGCCGTCGCGGGCGCCTCGGCGAGCCGCCCACCCTTGCCTTTGGCGAACGCTTCGCCTTTGCCGAGGCGCGGCACGGGCGCACCGGCCTCGTCGCCGCCTTTGGCCGTCGCTGGGGCTGCAGCTCGCTCCGCGGCCGCACGAGCTGCAGCCGAGATCGAGATCGACATCTCGTCGGCGTCTCCGGCGAGCAGCTTCTCCTTTTCGAGCCGCAACCGCTCATTCTCCGCGCGGACGCGCCGAAGCTCTTCCCGCAGCTCCGCATTGGCAGACATGCCGGAGGGCACATCCCCTCCTAGGTTCTCGAGCATTTGTTGCCGGGCGAAGGCCGCCGCGCCCTTGCCCTTGCCGCCGCGCGTACCGGCGCCAGCACCGCCCGCCTTGCCGCCGTCGCCGTCGGCGGCGCCGCCGGCGCTCTCGCTTCCCTTGCCGCCGGCGAAGGCAGCGGCCTCGCCCTTGCCGCCCTTGCCGCCCTTGCCGCCCTTGCCGCCAGCGCCCGAGACGGCGCCGGTTCCATAGAGGCCATGGACCACGCCGTCGGCGGCGCCGCCCCTGCCGCCGCTGCGGGCGGAGTCCTCGGAGGTGTGAACGTTCACGGAGGCGTGCACGCTCACCTCTCCTCGCTCGCCTCCCTTGCCGCCGTCCGCCGCGCCCGTCGGACCGAACGACGTCGCCGCCGCCGCGCCGAGGACGTCGTCGACGACCGCGCCGCCGACGACCGGAGGAATGAGCCCGCCAGAGCCCCCGCCGGAGGCCGTCACATCGAGCTCGACGTCGCCCACGGCATTCCGTAGCAACGCCGTCGCCTCCTCGTGCGTGTGCACGCGCTGCCCGTTGACGGCGACGAGCAGCTGGTTGATGGTGATGCGCCCTGAGGCCGCGGCGAGGCAGCCGGGCGCGAGCGCCGTGATGACCGGCGCCGTGATGGGCGCGGTGGGGCCGCGCGGCGCGTGTGTCTCATCGCTGTTGATGAGAGTGATGCCCAGCCGCGCGGACGCATCGGGCTTGTGCAGCGTCACCCGATACGTGGCCGGCATGCGCATCGTGTCGGGCGCGCCGTGATGAGCGCTGACGAACCCGTCGAAGTTGGGTCCCCCCTTGCCCCCCTTGCGAAAGCCCTTGCCGTAGCCGTAGTCGGCGCCCCGTCCGAAGTCGGCGCCCTTTCCCTTGCCCATGGCGGCGGCGGCCGGGTAGCGCGCGCGATTCACGTCGTACGAAGAGGCGCCAGACCAGCCGTCATTCACACCAGCGCCGCCATTCACACCATACGGCTTCCTCGCGCCGGCGCCGAAGCCGCCCGCGCCAGCGCCGCCCAACGGCCCATCGAGACCGGCGTCGTTCGAGATGGCGGCGCCAGGCATGCCTGGCATCCCTCGGCCCGTGAACGACGCGTTGGCGCTCGCGGCCGCGGCGGCGGCGGCCAGACCGGCGGACAAGCCCGTGGCAGAGGGCACGCTCGAGCCGCCAAATGCAGACGCACTGGCTCCGTAGGGCGGGCAAGCGCCGGCGCCGCCGGCGCCGCCGGCGCCGGCGCCGCCCAACATGGCGCTGCTGCCCAACATAGACGTGGGTCCGGGGCACGTGAGCGCGGGAATGTGGGGCAGCGAGCAAGCATTGCATGCGCCCGTCACGGCGCCCCCGAAGGCCGATCCGCCCACGCCCATCGAGTTCACCAGAGGCGCAGCGCCGACCGGAACAGCGCCAGGGAGCTGGTTGAGTGGGAGCATCGCGGGGAGCATCGTGCCCATATTAGGCAACATCGACAAGGGCGGCAGCGCCATGTTGGGCGCGGACGGCTGGAGGAGCACGGGGAAGCTGGCGGAGGCGTTGTTGCCCGCGGCGGAGGGTGGGACGCCGCCGTTCGAGGACATGGAGAGATGCATGCCATGGGAAAGGGAGGTGTGCCCGAGCGGAGCGCCGAGGCCAAACGCGCCGGGCATCGTGCCCATATTAGGCAACTGGCCGCCCATGCCGCCGCCCATGCCGCCGCCCATGCCGCCGCCCATGCCGCCGCCCATGCCGCCCATGCCGCCGCCGCCCATGCCGCCGCCGCCCATGCCACCCCCCATGCCG
>Ga0210245_100931_pt1 | contig 25252 bp, 29 predicted proteins | sample ChrtobMetaP3_4mM_FD_155450 | JGI IMG/M metagenome (GOLD analysis project Ga0210245, IMG submission 155450) | Chrysochromulina tobin associated microbial communities from unialgal haptophyte culture, Seattle, Washington, United States - P3_4mM | ecosystem: Host-associated > Algae > Haptophytes >...
CTCAGCGCACGTGTAGCCCGCCGCCTTGAGGCCCTGCACCATACCCATCGCCTTCACCTCGGCGCACGAGAAGCCGAGCTGCTTTATCGGCGCGGTACCGAAGTTTCCGCTGAGCTTCGCGCGCTTCACCCCCCCCCACCGGCCCTTGGCAGGGAGCTTGGCATCAGTTAGCGTGCAGTCCTGAAAGTTCGCGGACGTCAGATTGCCGTTCGCGAGCTGAGCGCCGGTCATAGTGCACTTCTGAAAGTTGGCGGACGTCAGATTGCCGTTCGCGAGCTGAGCGCCGGTCATAGTGCAGTCCTGAAAGTTCGCGGACGTCAGATTGCCGTTCGCGAGCTGAGCGCCGGTCATAGTGCAGTCCTGAAAGTTCGCGGACGTCAGATTGCTGTTCGCGAGCTGAGCGCCGGTCAGAGTGCAGTCCCGCAAGCTTGCGTGGCTCAGATCGCAGTCTGAAAGGTCGGCGTGTGAAAAGTTGACGCCGACGAGCGTGGCGTGTCTGAATGACGCGCCAACGAAGATGCACCTCAAAAAGGTGCACGCCTTGTCGAGCACCATGCCTTCGAAATCCTCGCCCGTGAAGTCGAGGCCCGAAAAGTTGGACCGCCCTGCGGCGTACTGGTCCATAAAGTCGCGCGACGTCATGCCCTTGGAGCTGATGTACCCCGCCGCGCGCAGCTCGTCCGTCGCCCACGCGACCTTCGCCTCGGACAGCGTGTAGCCCGCCACGCGCGCCTCCGCGCACGTGTAGCCCGCCGACTTGGCCATGCCACAGCCCACACCGTCAGCCTTGATTTCCGCGAGAGCAGCACGACGCTGCTTCACCTCGGCCAGCGTCGCCGGCCGCGAGGCACCGCTCGCGCTTCTCGGTAGCTCGAGCTCCGCATTGAGGCGCGCCGCGAGAGCCTGGTTGTGTGCGCGGACCTCCTGCAGCTCATTGCGCAGCTCCGTCATCTGGGTGAGCAAGGATTGCACGAGCTGCATCGCGGCGCTCTGAGTGGCCTCCGCCCTGATATTCTTCGCGTCCTGTTCCGCCGCGGCCTTGATCTGCCTTGCGTCAAGCTCGTTCACTGCCTTCTCCAAGATGTCCACCTGCACCAGCATATGGCCGCACACCAGCTCGGGGGAGAGGGCGGTCGACGCCATTCTGGGATTAAGTCGAGCACTCAAGTTTGGGCTCAGTACGACGCTTTTCCACAAATAGTCGTTGGGAGCGTCTGTTGGTATGAGATTGCGGCCGTGTCAACGCATCCGACCTCGCGTGAGGACCTGGGCGCGCAGGGGCCGAATGCATATCTCGAGTGTAAAATGTTGAGTCCTCCATGTTTCTAGGTATTACTTTTCTCACTAACATGTGAGCCTATTCGTAAACAGCGCCGTCCGCCGTGAAACCAGCACTATATTGTCGGAATCAAAAGCCGCCGGAGAGGTCTTGGATGGAGCCATCCGATTCGGAGATGATCACGCCCCACACCGACCACGCGCCATTGTACGGCGGCCGCAGCTCGCGGCGCAGCTGGAACAGGAAGCGCCGCCCCTGTGTCCCCTTCGCGTCGTCTCTCGGGCGCACGCGTGCGACCTGGGTGGCGTACTTCTCGCCCGTGCCGACGACGTTCAACGGCTCGAGGGTCCAGCCCTCGCAGTTCATGAGCGGCCCCAGCTCCGAGTTGTGTGCGCGCTCCGCAAAGATGCTGAAGTTGCCGTGCCCATTCACGGGCCGACCGCGGTACAGCTCGTGGGTCCATGACCAGAAGGCGAGCAAACCGGAGTTCACCTCGGGGAAGTCGTTGCGCTGCAGGGCTTGTAGAACATTGCCCACGACCTCCTCGCAAGGCACCTGACAGCACACAGGAGGAGCGAGAGCGGCAGCACTTGGTGAACCGCATCAGGCAAATTTCATGTTCGAGACGGTGTCAGCTCGCCTCGGGTGTGGACTCCCGCCTGATGGACGGCGACGTCGAAGAAGCCGCCATCAAAGAGGAGGTCGCACGCGACGAGGGCCGCAGTGCATGCCACGAACCTGAGGGTCGCAGCGTCCGCGTTGATGACAGCTGCAGCGTCAGCACGAAAAGCAGCACGCGGTGTCGCATGCCGACACCTGAGTATGGAGCAAGCCCGACATCGTCGTCGCAGGCGTTCACGTGAACGCAAAGGACGTTTGGTTGGCAGGACAGACACGAAACATGATACCGAACATCGCCACTGAGGTGCCTCCGAAACTTGCGTGCTGATTACAATTTCATTCGCTCGCACGTCGCCGCATCGACCCATCACCCATGAGTGCGATGGGCTTCTGCTCGGGCGGCATACAGGAGGGGTCTCTCTCCGAGGCGTCCCAGCCGCCGCGGCCGCCTGGCATCCCAGCGCACTACATATTCGATCGCGATGTGGAGCTGTGGATGCCGCCGTCGGCCATCGAGAAGGCGGCAGCCGTCAAGGGAGTCGGCACCACGACGGCAGGCGGCATCGAGATCATCACCTCGTTCGTGGCGCCCGAGGGCAAGCCGAGCGACCCCATATGCTTCGAATTCACCAACACGGGCAAGTGCGGCCGGCTGAACCGTGGCGAGTCCTGCCGCTATCGGCATCTGCCTCCGACCCACCCGCACGTGCTGGCCGATCGCGTGCGGCTGGGCAAGCTGCCGCCGACGGCACTCGAGCTGGCAGTCGCTGCTGCCACTGGACGCGCCCTTCCACCGGACGCGGCATCCGCCGCGGGCGTTGCCCAGGTGCTGCTGCCAGGTCAAACGGAAATGGATCTTCCGGATCCGGGCCCAAGCGCGTCGCTCTGCTTCGACTACATCAACAACGGCTCTTGCTCTCGGCTGCGGGCCGCGCAGATGTGCAAGTACCGGCACCTGCCCCCCACGCACCCCGACGTGATCGCCGACCGTGTCAGGCACGGTAAGCTCACGCCGCTGCAAGCGCAGGCGATGCTCGCCGGCAACAGCGCAGCCGGAGGCGCGTCCAACGGCTTAGGGGCGGCGCCCGGCACGGCGCCCGGCGGCGCGTCCAACGGCTTAGGGGCAGCGAGCGCCGCGGCGGGCGCCGCCGCGGCGCCCGGCACGGCGCCCTCGGCGGCGGCGGCGGCGGGCTCGCTTGCCATCCCGCCCGCGATCCCGCCGTCGTGCTGGGGCGGGGCGTCCATGTGCGCCCCTACCGATCCGATCGCCGCGGCAGCGCTGATGAACATGACTGCGCGGACGCAGCCGAGCCTACCTGCAGACCCCGGGCAAGGGGCGTCCATGTGCTTCGACTTCATCAACCGCGGGATGTGCTCGCGACTGCAGCGAGGCGAGCAGTGCAAGTACCGCCACCTGCCACCCCACCACCCCGACGTGATCGCGGACAAGGTGAAGCAAGGCAAGCTGCCGCCGTCGGCGCTCTCCAATCCGGGCTTGGCGTTTGCAGGGGCTGCGGCCGGGGGGCTCATGGGCGCCATGTCGGGCGCCATGGGCCTGGGCGGCATGCATGCAGGCCCCAACTTGGCGTCGACCATGTGGAGGCCCAACTTGATGCCCCCCGGCTTCCCGATGGGTATGAATGGAATGCCGATAATGCCGATGGGTATGAATGGACTGCCGATGGGTATGAATGGACTGCCGATGGGTGTGAATGGACTGCCGATGGGTGTGAATGGACTGCCGATGATTCCTCCGGGCTTTCCTCCGACGGCCGGCATGCCGCTGATGGCCAGTCCGGCGCCGATGGTGGCTGGGATGCCCCCCGGCATGCTGCCGTCGGACTCGCGCAGGGAGGAGAGGGAGGGAAGGGAGGGGAGGGGGCGCGACGATGGGGAACGGTCCGAGCGCCGTGATGAGCGCGAGCGCCGTGATGAGCGCGAGCGCAGTGAAGGCCGGTATGATGACAGGCGGCGCCGTGATGAGCGCAGCGATCGCGATCGTGACAGGGAGCGTGATCGAGATCGCGATCTCGATCGAGAGCGCGAGCGCGAGCACGATCGGCGGGATGGCCATCATCGCGGCCTTCCTCGCAGCCGGAGGGACGACGACGAGTATGAGAGGAGGGGGGGGGACGATTATGAGCGTGACCGGCGCCGTCACGATTATTAAGTGTTCAGTAGATTGTCGGAGTTTTTTGAAACGTTTCAAACATCCCCAAAAAATGGCGCGGAAAAATTCGGAAATAAGTTCTAGATTATACACTAGTACGTATTGAGCGGGGAGTCGAGGCAGTCGACCTTCGTCCAGCGTGAAGAGGGCTGTGGGGAAATACTTGGGTATGCGCGCCTCGCGTCTCGCCACCAACGTAAAGCCCAAACTAGAGTGCTCGACTTTGCCGCACACTTCTTCATCACAATGGCGTCGTCCGCACTCTCCCCCGAGCTGGTGTGCGGCCATATCATGGTGCAGGTGGACATCTTGGAGAAGGCAGTGAACGAGCTGGACGCGAGGCAGGTTAAGGCCGTGGCGGAACAGGACGCGAAGCATGTCAAGGCCGTGGCGGAACTGGAGGCGAATCATATCAAGGCCGTGGCTGAATCCGAGGCCAAGCAGAGCGCCGCGATGCAGCTCGTGCAATCCTTGCTCACCCAGATGACGGAGCTGCGCCATGAGCTACAGGAGGTCCGCGCACACAACCAGGCTCTCGCGGCGCGCCTCAATGCGGAGCTCGAGCTGCCTAGAAGCGCGAGTGGTGCCTCGCGGCCGGCGACGCTCGAAGAGCTCATCCAGCGTCGTGATGCGCTCGCGAAGATCAAGGCGGCGAAGATGGACTGCGTCATGGTCAAGGCGGCGGGCTATACGTGCGCTGAGGCGAAGCAGGCGGGCTACACGTGCGCTGAGGCGAAGCAGGGGGGCTACACGTGCGCTGAGGCGAGGTCGGCAGGCTACATCGAGGGCCTCAAGGCGGCGGGCTACACGTGCGCTGAGGCGAAGCAGGTGGGCTACACGTGCGCTGAGGCGAAGCAGGGGTGCTACGTCGAGGGGCTCAAGGCGGCGGGCTACACGTGCGCTGAGGCGAAGCAGGCCGGGTTCATTCCGAGGGAGTGCAAGCAGGCCGGCTTCACCTTCCAAGAGTGCCGGGCGGCTGGTTTTCGTTCTGATTCACATTATTGGAATAACGGTAAGCCCCCGCCGAGAATCGAACCCAGGTTGACCCTCGCCGCGCGCGCCCTCCGCCTCCGCCCCCCTCCGCCTGGCGAGGCGGGCTGCGGCCGCCGCCCTGCAGCGCGCGCGTGCCGCCCGCCGGCGTGGCGAGCTCGCGCTGCCGACTCACCCCCGCTCGTGCGCGTGCGCGTGGCGTCCTCGCGTGGCGGCGCAGGGAGTTATGACTGGGATGGGAGCCTCCTTCGTTGATGCTTGATGGCGCCGCATCCCCGCATGCCTGCGTGGGACAGCCCTGCCGTGCCGCGATCCCAAGTCTCGTCCTCTATACTATGGGCGTGCCGGGCACCTACCACAGCATCTGCAATTCTTGATGAAAGTGTTAAATAAGGAAACGCGAGGTGTCTGCCGGCCGACGTTACCAAGATCATGTGCAGGACGCAGGACGACAGCAAGAGCATGAGTCAGCATCGTGAAATAGACCGAGATCGCCCGCTCAGTCTGGCCCAGTCGGCTGTGAAGTTAGTGTGAAAGTTTGTGTATTCATAGCCAGCCGATTCTTCCTCACCGAAGGCATGCGATCGAGCGGCAAGCATGGCTCTCCGCCCATCACGACCATCGAATTCGATCGCGAGCTGGTGCTGCGTATCCGCAACGGTATGTACAGCGACGGTCTGACGGGTGCCAACCTCTGGAAGGCGTCGCGCATCCTCGCCCGCTACTTGTTCGAGCATCCCGATCAGATTCGAGGACGTCGCGTGGTCGAACTTGGATGCGGGCTGGCGCTCCCGTCCCTCCTCGCCGCACGCCTGGGCGCAGCCGCGGTCGCCGCGACAGATATGAACGCCAAGCTCACAGCCGATCAGCTCGAGGAGAATGCGGCGCTCTGCGGCTGCGTGGGCCGCGTTCAGGGCATGGCCGTCGACTTCTCGTTGCAAGCCGACGTCTTGCGGGCACGTCCCGGCACATGGGACGTCGTGCTGTTCGCGGACTGCGTCTACAGCGGCGTGATGGGTGCGGCTCTCCCTCACGCCTGGTTTCCTAAAATGACCGCTCATGACCACTGATGACCACTGATGACCGCTGGTGGGTCTCGTCAGATGCGGCTCTTCCTCACGCCCTCGCCCTGCTGCTCAGCGTGAATGCATGCTGATTGCCTCCCTCATCAGGTGCGGCTCTTCCTCACGCCCTCGCCCTGCTGCTCAGCGCCCGGCCGGGCGCGGTGGCTCTGGGCGCCTTCCCGAGCGACGTCGAGCGTGCAGGCATGGGTACTTTCTGGGAGCAGGTGCGAGACCTCGGATAGGGAGATTGCATGCTGAGTGCCTCCCTCATCAGGGGCGAGTCGGATAGGGAGATTGCATGCTGAGTGCCTCCCTCATCAGGGGCGAGTCGGATAGAGAGATTGCATGCTGAGTGCCTCCCTCATCAGGTGCGAGCGTGATTGCATGCTGATTGCCTCCCTCATCAGGGGCGAGCCATCGGATTGGAGTGGGAACCTCTCAGACTCAAGGCGCTCGACACGGCGCCTGATTGCCTCCCTCATCAGGTGCGAGCCATCGGATTGGAGTGGGAACCTCTCAGACTCAAGGCGCTCGACACGGCGCCCGACGCCGCCGATGGGGCGCTGTTCTACCGCTTTTGGACGAGCGACCGCACGGTGTTTGCGACTGATTGCGACTGATTGCGACTGATTGCGACTGATTGCGACTGATTGCTACTGATTGCTACTGATTGCTACGGATTGCTACTGATTGCTACTGATTGCATGCAGGTGCTGCTGCCCGATTGGAGCGCGCCCGACACGGAGGAGCACCTCGAACCTCTCTTTTGCGACCTTGAGGAGGCGGTGGCGAGGAGGCAGGAGGCGGCGGAGGAGGCGGCGGCGAGGAGGCAGGAGGAGGCGGAGGCGGATCAGGAGGCTCAAGCGCGGACGGAGGTGCACGGCGTACCAGCCGATGTAGCCCTGGCTGGCCCAAGTGCCCGACATGGCGCTCAAGGCCAAGGCGACGCTGTCGACGCTGCCAAATATGGCAAATACGACTCCATATCTTCCAAATATGGCAAATGTGACTCCGTTACTTCCAAATATGGCAATGGTGACTCCGCGGCTGCCGCCCTCCCGCCCCGACTGCTGCGCTGCTACTCGCCAGCGGCCTTGGCGCGCGTCTTCCGGCTATGTGGGCTCACAATCGGATGGTATGCTGATTGCATGCTGATTGCATGCTGATTGCATGCTGATTCAATGCTGATTGCATGCTTATTGCATGCTGATTGCATGCTGATTGCATCTGATGACCGCTGATGACCTTTGATGGCCTTTGATGACCTCTGATGACCTCTGATGACCGCTGATGACCTCAGATGACCTCTGATGACCTCTAATCACAGCTGATGACCTCTGATGACCATGGCAGGTACACTGCCTCGATGTCCATCACGTTCCTCAACAAATGGCTCCTGGCTGGCGAGCGCTTCGGCTTCCCCTTCCTGCTGAACACGATGAACAACCTCGTCGTGTGCTTGATTGCATGGGTCCTCACACGCGTGCCCAGCCTACGCCCACCGACACTCGCACCCCGACTGCTTGTAACGGTCGTCGGCCCTATTGGACTGCTCACCGCCCTCGACATCGGCTTCTCCAACCTGGCGCTGATGCGGCTACCGGTCTCGCTGCACACCATCCTGCGCGGGACGACGCCCGCATTCGTGCTCCTCTTCGCCATCGCCTTCGGATTGCAGGTCATGACCCCTGAGGACACACTAATTACCCCTGAGGACCCACTGAGTACCCCTGATGACCCCCTGATAGCCCCTGATGACCCGCTAATGAGCCCCTCTTCCTCATCGCCTTCGGATCGCAGCCCTTCTGATTGCATGCTGATTGCATGCTGATTGCATGCTGATTGCATTCTGATTGCATCTGATTGCATCTGATTGCATGCTGATGACCGCTGATCGCCTTCGGATCGCAGCCCTTCTCCGCACCGCTCTGCGCCTCCGTGCTGAGCGTCGTCCTGGGCGGCGCCCTCGCCGCCGTGCCCACCACGGCGCGTACCGGTGCGTCGAGCACCGGCGCGTCGACCGAAAGCGAGCGCTCGGGACGGCGCGGTCGCGGCGTTGGCATGCGGCTGCCTCGAAGAAGGAGCAGCTGGGGCTCACTGAGTGCATGCTGATTGCCTCCCTCATCAGGCACGCATGCAGCTGGCTGGTCGGAGGAGGAGCAGCAAGGGCTCAGCTACGTCCTCCTCAGCTGCGTCTTCAGCGGGCTGCGCTGGGTGCTCACGATGGCGCCCTTCTGATTGCGACCCTCATCAGATCCTCACGCAGCTCCTCCTCAGCCCTTCTGATGGTCGCCCTTCTGATTGCGACCCTCATCCGGAGGGCTGCGCTGGGTGCTCACGATGGCGCCCTTCTGATGGGCGCCCTTCTGATTGCGACCCTCATCCGGAGGGCTGCGCTGGGTGCTCACGATGGCGCCCTACTGATGGGCGCCCTTCTGATTGCGACTCTCATCAGGTGCTCACGCAGCTCCTCCTCAGCCACACCACGACAAGCGACGAGCGCCGTGGCGAGCGCCCGAGCGACCCGAGCGAGCGCCGTGGCGAGCGCCCGAGCGCGCGCGAGGCCATCCACTCAAGCCCCCTCGCCTCCATCTTCTACATCTCCCCCGCGTGTGCGGCGGGCTCGCTGCTCGGCGCGCTCCTCTTTGAGCGCGCGGCCCTCGCCTCCCCGGCCTTCCGCTCCTTATCGGCCTTTGGATGCGCTCTGCTGCTACCCGTCTGTGCGGTCGCGTGTGGGGTCTTCACACTCCTCATGTGTGAATACGCCCTCGTCTCGCTCACCTCGTCACTCTCACTCTCGGTGCTCGGCACGGCGCTCACGAAACTCTTGATGGCCTCTGATGGCGTCCCTCCTGATGGCGCCCCTCCTGATCGCGCCCCTTCTGATTGCGCCCCTCATCAGGTGCTCGGCGTGCTCAAGGAGATGGCGACCCTCCTGATTGCGAGCGTCGTGTTGGGCGATCAGGTCAGGCTCTGAGTCCTGATGACCGCGGATGGCCTCCGATGGACCATGCTGATGGCCCTTTTCATCAGGTGCCAATCTCCGATTGACCATGCTGATGGCCCTTTTCATCAGGTGACATTTGCCAATCTCGTGATTGACCATGCTGATGGCCCTTTTCATCAGGTGACACGTGCCAATCTCGCGGGCTTCGGGATCGTCGTGTGCGGCCTCCTCATGTACCACGTCATCCAATGGCGCGACGAGCAGCGCTGGCGCCGTGACGAGCGCTACGAGGAGGGGCGCCGTGACGAGCGCTACGAGGGGCGCCGTGACGAGCGCTACGAGGAGCGCTGGCGCCGTGACGAGCGCTACGAGGAGGGCTACGAGGGGGGCGGCGACACCATTGCCAGCGTGGCGGCGGCGGAGGAGGAGGCAGCCAAAGCCAAGGGACGTTACGAGGGCGCCGTGTCGGCAGCTTAGGCCACTGGCCGTTACGAGGGCGCCGTGTCGGCGCGCTGCTCATCCCTTGCTCTGTATGCGACTGACGTCGGCGGCGGCGGCTGCGGCGGCGGTGGCAGTGCGGCGGCGGCGGCGGGGACTCTCTGCCGTCGCAGCGCCGCTACCGCCGAGGCATCCGCATGCAATGGACCCTCTGCCGACCGTTACGCATGCAATGGACCCTCTGCCGACCGTTACGCATGCAATGGACCCTCTGCCGACCGTTACGGGACGAGCATGATGTCGACGCCCAGGACGGCGCCCGTCACGTCATCAACGCCCATGACGCCGCCGCCACGCATGCATCTGCTGCATTCAAGGTCGTTACGCTCCGTGCCGCTTCGCTCGATTGGGCTCTCCTCCGAGCCCGGCTCGCCCGCGCCATGGGCCCACTAATGACCCACTAATTACCTACTAATTACCTACTAATTACCTACTAATTGGGCTCTCCTCCGAGGACCGAGCCCGGCTCGCCCGCGCCATGGGCCGCATTCAAGGTGCGCCGCCACGCTCGGGCGCCGAGCCTCTAAGCGCCGTACCGGGCGCGCGTAGCTCCTCCTCGCCCCCGCCCTCGCCCGGGCGCCTCGAGCATGGGCTCGATGCGAGCACCGGTAGCCGCGGCGGCACGTCTGCGCCCAGCCCCACCAAGCGATCGCGCCGGTCGGACTCTTTTTTACAGACCATGAGCTGAGTTGCACAAGAGCCGGTGCGCGCGCTTTTCACGTGTCCGCGCCCCAAAAAGTTACGCCACTATCAGGCAGTCCATTTGCTCGATAGACGCTCCCTACGACTAAATTTGGGCAAAGCGTCGTTTTGAGCCCAATCTCGTACCGACAGACGCTCCCTACGACAAAAGAGGAAAGCGTCGTATTGAGCCTTGAGTGCTCGTCTTTCATCAGAATGGCGTCGAACACGCTCTCCCCCGAGCTGGTGTGCGGCCATATGCTGGTGCAAGTGGACATCTTGGAGAAGGCAGTGAACGAGCTGGACGCGAGGCAGGTCAAGGCCGCGGCGGAACAGGACGCGAAGCATATCAAGGCCGTGGCTGAATCCGAGGCCAAGCAGAGCGCCGCGATGCAGCTCGTGCAATCCTTGCTCACCCAGATGACGGAGCTGCGCAAGGAGCTGCAGGAGGTCCGCGCACACAACCAGGCTCTCGCGGCGCGCCTTAATGCGGAGCTCGAGCTACCGAGAAGCGCGAGTGGTGCCTCGCGGCCGGCGACGCTCGAAGAGCTGATCCAGCGTCGTGATGCGCTCGCAAAGATCAAGGCGGCGAAGATGGACTGCGTCATGGTCAAGGCGGCGGGCTATACGTGCGCGGAGGCGAAGCAGGCGGGCTACACGTGCGCTGAGGTGAGGCAGGGGGGCTACACGTGCGCTGAGGCGAGGCAGGGGGGCTTCACGCTAGCTGAGATGAAGCAGGGGGGCTACACGTGCGCTGAGGCGAAGCAGGGGGGCTACACGTGCGCTGAGATGAAGCAGGCGGGCTACACGTGCGCTGAGGCGAAGCAGGCCGGGTTCGATCCGAGGGAGTGCATGCAGGCCGGCTTCACCTTGCAAGAGGGCAGGGCGGCTGGTTATAATTCTAACGAACATTATTGGCATCAAGGAAAGCCCCCGCCGAGAATCGAACCCAGGTTGACCCTCGCCGCGCGCGCCCTCCGCCTCCGCCCCCCTCCGCCCGGCGAGCCGGGCCGCGGCCGCCGCCGTGCCGCCGCGCGTGCGGCCCGCGCGCCCTGCGTGCGGCCCGGCCGCCGGCGTGGCGAGCCCGCGCTGCCGACTCACGCCCGCTCGTGCGCGTGGCGTCCTCGCGTGGCGGCGCAGGGAGATATGACTGGAATGGGATTGAACTTCGTTGATGGCGCCACATGCCCGCGTGGGACAGCCCCTCGGTGCCGCGATCCCAAGTCTCGTCCTCTAGACTATGGGCGTGCCGGGCACCTTCCACGCAGCATCTGCGTTATGCGAGATGGCGGTCGCCTACGGCCCTAGATACTGCCAAGATACTGCCAAGATGGTGCAGGACGACAGCAAGAGCATGAGTCAGCATCGTGAAAGAGACCGAGTTCGCCCGCTGTACAGGGACCATAGACGTCGACACGCACGCCTTGTTGTATGTGTATCGGCCTGCTGTGAAGTAAGTGTGAATTCATAATGAAATGCTACCTCGCCGACGGGCTATACGTTCGCAACGACGCCCTTCAGACGCTCACACTAATGGAGGAAAAAAAGCGTCGTACTGAGCCCAAACTAGAGCGCTCGACTTTGCCGCACACTTCTTCATCACAATGGCGTCGACCGCCCTCGCCCCCGAGCTGGTGTGCGGCCATATGCTGGTGCAGGTGGACATCTTGGAGAAGGCAGTGAACGAGCTGGACGCGAGGCAGGTCAAGGCCGCGGCGGAACAGGACGCGAAGCATGTCAGGGCGGAGGCCACACAGAGCGCCGCGATGCAGCTCGTGCAATCCTTGCTCACCCAGATGACGGAGCTGCGCAAGGAGCTGCAGGAGGTCCGCGCACACAACCAGGCTCTCGCGGCGCGCCTCAATGCGGAGCTCGAGCTACCTAGAAGCGCGAGCGGTGCCTCGCGGCCGGCGACGCTGGCCGAGGTGAAGCAGCGTCGTGCTGCTCTCGCGGAAATCAAGGCTGACGGCGTGGACTGCGGCATGGCCAAGGCGGCGGGCTACACGTGCGCGGAGGCGCGCGTGGTGGGCTATACGCTGTCCGAGGCGAAGGTCGCGTGGGCGACGGACGAGCTGCGCGCGGCGGGGTACATTAGCTCCAAGGGCATGACGTCGCGCGACTTTATGGACCAGTACGGCGCAGGGCGCTCCAACTTTTCGGGCCTCGACTTCACGGGCGAGGACTTTAGTCGCATGGTACTTGACAAGGCGTGCCACTTTTCGGGGTGCATCTTCAAAGGCGCATCATTCAGAAGCGCCACGCTCGTCGGCGTCAACTTTTCCCACGCCGACCTTTCCGACTGCGATCTGAGCCACGCGAGCTTGCGGGACTGCACGCTGACTGACGCCACGCCCCCTGCCAAGGGCCGGTGGGGGGGCGCGAAGCTCAACGGCGGTACCGTGCCGATGAAGCAGTTCGGCTTCTCGTGCGCCGAGGCGAAGGCGAATGGTATGGTGCAGGGCCTCAAGGCGGCGGGCTACACGTGCGCTGAGGCGAAGCAGGCGGGCTACGTCGAGGGCCTCAAGGCGGCGGGCTACACGTGCGCTGAGGCGAAGCAGGCGGGCTACACGTGCGCTGAGGCGAAGCAGGCGGGCTACGTCGAGGGGCTCAAGGCGGCGGGCTACACGTGCGCTGAGGCGAAGCAGGCCGGGTTCAATCCGAGGGAGTGCATGCAGGCCGGCTTCACCTTCAAAGAGGGCATGGCGGCTGGTTATCCTTCTTGGGCTTCTTCTTGTTGGAATAGCGGTAAGCCCCCGCCGAGAATCGAACCCAGGTTGACCCTCGCCGCGCGCGCCCTCCGCCTCCGCCCCCCTCCGCCCGGCGAGGCGAGCCGCGGCCGCCGCCGTGCCGCCGCGCGTGCGGCCCGCGCCCTGCGTGCGGCCAGCCGGCGTGGCGAGCTCGCGCCGCCGACTCACGCCCGCTCGCGCGCATGGCGTCCTCGTGTGGTGGTGCAGGGGATCGTGACTGGAATGGGAATTAACTTCGTTGATGGCGCCGCATGCCCGCGTGGGACAGCCCCGCCGTGCCGCGAAGTCTCACCCCTTAACCATGCACCCGAACTTGCATACTTGTTTTGCCAAACTTTTTTTCAGGTCGCGTGTTCACGGGCGCTTCACCGTTGGGGTCACAACGTCGACTTCACACCCAAGATTTCACACCCATCTCGGCCTCTCCCTCTCTGGCTCGGGAAGCTCGGAGCGGCGGACGCTCTTGCGAGCGCCGCGCCATCCGTCCGCAATGTCCGCAGACGACAAAGCCTCCGTGCTCCAGTCGATGACCATGCTTGCTGTCACGGGCCACTCCGAAGCCATCTCCGTCCTCGAGTCCTACAACAGGAAGGCCATCACATCCGCCGACTTTGTGGCCTTCTCCAAGCTCATCATCGCGGAGCAGTCCGAGATCCAAGTCAGAGCCGTCGCAAAGGCGCCTCCGCGCACCGTGCCCAAGCCACCTCTCTATCAGCGCGTGATAGAGAGAGGTGAAGATGAGCCCAAGGTACCTCTCAATCAGCGCACCCCTCCCGATCAGAGCCCCGCTGCCAGCTCGTCGGCGGGCTACCTCTTCATGTGCTCCGGCAAGACGTACGACGAGTGCCTACGGCGCGCGCTCTTCGGAGCGGCCGCCAACAAGATCGCGACGATGCGCCGTGCGATCGTGCCGCGCGTGACGCCGCTCTTTCTGCTGCACTTTGGCAAGCGTACGCTGTACGGACCCTTTTACGCGAGCGACGCGCCGGCTTCGATGATCGAACCACAGGCATGGGTCGGCGCCGGCCAACATCCGCGTGGGCGGAGCGAGCCCCCAGACAACAGCGACGAGAGCCGGTCGCCGTACGCCGCGCAGGTGCGCGTGTGCCGCGAGGTGGACGCGCGCTGCGGAGGCCCAGTGCGCGTGTGGACTCTACCACCGGACTTCTTCCAGTCGCTCACGGCCGGCGAGCTTGACGAAACGCAGACGGCCTTGTTGCTACGCGAGCTCTCGCGCAAGGGCACCATCGCGCGCGAAGCCGATCAGGTCCCTGTTCTCGACAAGCCGCAGACGCAGCAGCTGGAGCGGCAGCAGCCGCAGCCGCCGACGTCGACGCAGCCTACGCAGAAGCCGCCGCCGCCGCCGCCGACGCCGCAGCAGCAGCAAGCGCAAGCGCAAGCGATGCTCGCCGTCAACCGTGGTCAGCCGGCGTGCCCAGTCGTGACCAGTACGGCGCGCCCAGTCGTGCCCAGCGGCAGCAGCGGCAGAAGCAGCGGCAGCAGCAGCGGCAGCGGCAGCGGCAGCGGCAGCGGCGGCGGCGGCGGCGGCAGCGGCAGCAGCAGCGGCAGCGGCGGCGGCGGCGGCAGCGGCAGCGGCAGCAGCAGCGGCGGCGGCAGCGGCAGCGGCGGCGGCAGCGGCAGCGGCGGCGGCGGCGGCGGCGGCGGCAGCGGCCCTTCGTCCTCCGCCGTAGCGGCCTCGGTGCCTTCACTCGGCTTCCTCTTCATGTGCTCGAGCCAAACGTACGACGAGAGCATGCGGCGCGCCCTCTTTTTTGCGAGCACGGGCGGGCAGCTGATGGCATGCTGATTGCCTCCCTCATCAGGTACGACGAGTGCATGCGGCGCGCCCTCTTTTTAGCGAGCACGGCGGGCAGCTGACGGCATGCTGATTGCCTCCCTCATCAGGTACGACGAGTGCATGCGGCGCGCCCTCTTTGGCGAGCACGGCGGGCAACTCCCGACCCTACGCCGTGACATCGAGCCGGCCGTCACGCCGCTCTTCCTCCTCAACTTCTCGAGGTTCGTCAATTGCCTCTGAGGACCTGCCTTGCATGCAAGCGCTCACCACGGCGCCCCCCACCTCCTCTCGAGCAGGCGTGTGCTGTACGGCCCCTTTTACGCGACCGACGCGCCGCAGATGAACCTCGAGCCTACGGCTTGGAGTAGCGCCACTACCCGCCGGTCGCATGAAACGTCCGGCTTCCCTGCGCAGGTGCGTGTGTGCCGGCTGGGTACCGTGCGGCAATGGAAGCTGCCAGACACGATGCACCTCAAGGCTGGGAAGCTCAACGCGGTGGAGACGTCCACGTTCCTGCGGGAGTTGGGCGCTCCTGGCGGCAAGGGTGCGTTGATGGCCACTGATGACTCCTGATGAGTTCTGATGACGCTCCGGGTGGCAAGGGTGCGTTGATTGCCAATGAGAACCTATTTGGGTCACCAGCGCTCGCCACAGCGCGCTCGACGCACCTCGTCCCTCCTTGACAGCACCTTCCTCATTCACAGGTACCCTCGCGCACGACGCGAACGTAGTGCCACTCCATCCGCTGTCGCCGTCGTCACCGCCTACGCACCAGCGCACCCATGCCCAACCCCCCGACGAGCTCCCCGCCCTACCTGCCCTACCTGCCCTACCTGCCCTACCTGCCCTACGCCCCGATGACCCCGCCGCCATCTGGGCCGCCACGAGCCCCCATCGCGCGCTGTGGGAACCCGCCCTCGCCTCCGTACCGGTACCGTTACGTGTGGCTACGGCGGCGCCCGCAACGGCGCCGTCGACACCGCCCTCGGCGCGACCGCCGGCGCCAACCGCATCCGCCGCGGCGGCGCTGCCGTGGGCACATGACGAAACTGGGCGTGCGGCGGCGCTGCCGCGGGCACATGACGAAACTGGGCGTGCGGCGGGCCCCGATGGGCTCCTGTGGGGAGATCTGACCTGGGACGAGCGACGAGCCGCGGCGTGGCTCGGTTATGACGAAACCTCGTGGGACCGAGGCGAGGCACCCCCGACGTGCATGCATGCGTGGGCGACGCTCACGGCCGTCGAGCAGCGCGCGGCTTCCATTTTAGGCTACACGGCGGCCACGTGGAATGCGGAGCTCGAGCAGGGAGATGCGGAGCTCGATCAGGGAGATGCGGAGCTCGATCAGGGAGATAACGCTCCGGAGGGTGCCTTGAGAGTGACGGACGAGGCGGACGCCGATGGCGCCAATGACGAGACTTTTGGTGCCGGCGCCGTGGACGCGACGCCCGCCACGACGCTGCTGACGCCGCTCGGCATGGCACTGCCCGCCCTGTCGAGCGCCGCCGTGAACATAATGTCCCATTCCCATTCACATTCACATTCACAGCTGCCCCCATTCGCATCGCACACGCCGCCCGCGTTCGCGCCCATGGCGCCCGTGGCAGCGCCCTTGGCCAGAGCGGCGGCGGCGGCGGCGCCATCTCGGACCGCGGAGATCCAGATCCCATCTCGGACCGCGGAGATCCCATCTCGGGCCGCGGTGATCCCATCCATCCTCATCGACTGCTCGTCGGTGGCAGCGGCCGACAATCCGCTCGAGATGGGATTCCTCAATCTGAACGCCGTGCGCCAAGCGCAGATGGAACTGCTGATTGCATGCTGATGGCATACTGATGGCATGCTGATCGCATGCTGATTGCATGCTGATGGCCTCCCTCATCAGGTGCGCCAAGCGCAGATGGAACTGCTCAGCCGCGGCTACAACGTGACCTGCCTCGTGCCACGTATCTGGATGGAGGGCGGCAGATCGAATCTGGCTGATGAGATCGTCATCTCGCGCCGTAATGAGCTGTGGAAGCTCATCCACGAGGAGCAGCTTGCGGAATTCGCGCCCGAGGGTTTGAATGCGCGCGAGCTGCCCCCCCTCGTCCACTGCGCGATCGCACGGCGCGCCATCCTCGTCACCAACTCCAAGTTCGCGGATGCCATCAGTTGCTACCGCGCGCCCGCGCAGCAGGAGGCGATGAAGGGGTGGTTACGCGCCTGGGTATGGCCCCTCACCTCTCGCGACGGGCGCTTTGTGCCCGAGATCGCATCTCGATTGCATGATGATTGCCTCCCTCATCAGGTATGGCCCTTCACCTTTCGCGACGGGCACTTTGTGCCCGAGCGGAGCTTCGTGCCTCCAACGCTCACGCTGTCGCCGCCGCACGCAACGCCCACCACGGCGCTGCACGAGCAGCTCGAGCAGGAGATTGGGCCGGCAGTTGAGGACCTGCTGTCCGCGGCTAGCCAGGAGGCTGTGTATGCTCCCTGATTGCCTGCTGATTGCATGCTGATTGCATGCTGATTGTCTCCCTCATCAGCTGTCCGCGGCGAGCCAGGAGGCTGTGTATGTGCTCGAGTTCTCTGATTGCCATTGATTGCCACTGATTGCCACTGATTGCCACTGATTGCCACTGATTGCCACTGATTGCCACTGGAGGCTGTGTATGTGCTCGAGTTCCCTGATGGCCTCTCTGATGGCCTCTGATGGCCTCTCTGATGGCCTTCCTCATCAGGTACGGGCTCGAACTCCCGGGCAGCGCCGTCGACCGTTACGACGCTCTCTGCCACGTGGTGCAGGTGCGCTGATTGCCGCTGATTGCCACTGATGACCGCTGATGACCCTCTGCCACGTGGTGCAGGTGCGCTGATTGCCGCTGATTGCCCCTCATTGCCACTGATTGCCACTGATTGCCACTGATGACCGCTGATGACCCTCTGCCACGTGGAGCAGCGCATCCATGCCGTCGGCAGCCCCGCCTCGGCCTCGGGCGGGCTCTCGGCGCGTCCACCTCCCTCGTCTGTACGCTATGGTGCCGCGTCCGGCGCGCGCGCGGCGGACGCGGTGCGCCGGTTGCCTTATTTGGAGCGCAAGCTTGCATGGGACATCATTTCGAAGTGGATCTTTTTCGTGGTGGTCGCCAATACCGACCCGGACGCCTCCGCACATAGCGCGTGCCCACTCGAGCCGGTCATTCCCTCACGTACAGGTGTGCCTCCACTGATTACCCCTGATGAGCCCTGATGAGCCCTGATGAGCCCTGATGAGCCCTGATGAGCCCTGATGAGCCCTGATGAGCCCTGATGAGCCCTGATGAGCCCTTCCGTCGCCCACAGACTCGCTCGTCGTTCGATGGCTGGCGTCGCAACTGAAGAGCACGTACCGCGCCAACTTCCCACAGCGCGAGTCCAACGATGACGGCTTCTGGTATGAGAGGGACACCCAGCTTGACTCCAGGGCGGCCTCCGATTGCATGCTGATTGCCTCCCTCATCAGGTACGAATTGGCTGAGGGTCTCTCCAAGTTTGCCACCAAGGCGGCCTCGGATCTGCTTGAGAACGCCCAGGGGCTCCAGGAGCACTGGAAAAAGGCCATCTCTCATCGCGGCGTGACGCTCGGCGACAGACAGCTGGGCGTCTTCAAGCGCCCTCACCCAACGGATCCCGAGTCCGTGCAGGTAATTACCCTTGATGACCCACTAATTACCCCAGATGACCCACTAATTACCCCTGATGACCCACTGATTACCCCTGATGAGCCCTCACCCAACGGATCCCGAGTCCGTGCAGATCGTCTACCGACCGGTGGGCATCGGCGGCGGCGGCTTGGGCGGCGGCAAGGGCGGCGTGGGCAAGGGCGGCGGCGGCAAGGGCGGCGGCAAGGGCGGCGGCAAGGGTGGCGGCGAGGGCAGCGCCAGTGATGAGGTGGAGGAGCACACGGTGGAGATGTGGAGCTCGCATTTCGACGACCTTCGCGAGATGTACATCTCCGGTGGGCACGATGAGAGCCTGATGCTGACGCGCCTCTTCGCGATGGCGTACCGGTACGAGATGCGCTCTCGATGCGATCTCGATGGACGAGAGTGCCAATCAGGCGGCCATTTGAGTGCATGCTGATTGCCTCCCTCATCAGGTACGATGCGATCTCGATGGACAAGAGTGCCAATCAAGCGGCGCTGCCACGGCGCTTGATGGCGACGCTCCAGGTGCGGAGTGCCTCTGATGACGCCTCTGCGCCTCTGATGACGCCTCTGATGACGCCTCTGATGGCAACGCTCCAGGTGCGGTGTGCCTCTGATGACGCCTCTGCGCATCTCATAATGCCTCCTCTCCCCCGCCTCAGCGGTGCCTCGGCGTCGATTTCGAATGCTACGCCTCACCGCTCAACCGCTACAAGCACTTTGGGTGCGGAATGTACTGCTCGGCTTGGTTCGACTCCGACCGTTACTTTGGGGCGGTCGGGCCGTTTCAGTCCTTCCGGCCGCGCTCCGGATCCTTCGAAGCGAATCCCCCCTTCGACAAGGCCTCGGTGTGTGCATGCTTTCTGCACATTGCGGCGCTGTTCCGACAGGTGCGCTGATGGCCTCTGATGACCTCTGATTGCGTCCCTCATCAGCACATTGCGGCGCTGTTCCGACAGGTGCGCTGATGGCCTCACTGATGATGGCCTCACTGATGGCCTCTCTGATGATGGCCTCACTGATGTCCTCGCTAATAACCTCCCTGATTGCGGCGGCGTTCCGATAGGCGGACGGCCCGATGTCGTTCGTGGTCGTCATCCCGGATATGGATATGGATCACTCGGATCACCTCGCGACGTGCGTGCATGCGTGCGAGCCATGGCGACGCCACGTGGCCAACGTGCCCGCGAAGCAGCATGCCTACCTCATGGGCCTGCAGCACCGCCGAACCGGCGCCGGCGCCGGTGACAAGTACTGGTGGCCTGAAAAGGGTTCGCAGCTCTACTTTTACCAAAACGAGGAGGGTGCCTCGCACTGGCCCGTCACCGAGCCCGTGGTGAACGAGCTCATCGCCGACTTCAATCCGCTATACGAGCCGCAATATGATGGCGGCGGCGGCGGCGGCGGCGGCGGCGGCGGCGGCGGCGGCGGCGGCGGCGATGAGGACGACAACGGCGAGGGCGCCTATGAGGATGGCTATGAGGAAGACAATCGCTACTATGAGGGTGGATATGGCGAGGAGACCGACGCGGGTGCCATCGATGATGACGATCTCGACCTAGAGGAGATGTTCAACATCGCCATCGGCTGATGAACATCGCCAACAGCAGATGAACATCGCGCCATCGGCTGCGAGAAGATGCACTGAAGATGAACCTTAAGTGGAATGAGCGAGCACAGGAGAGCACGGGCACAGGACGCAGCACCTCGGTATGTTAAGAACTTTCCGTTCATGTCGTTCATGTCTGTGACGAAACGCGCTGTCGCGGCAGATCGACGAGATTGATTGGAAAAACATGCTCTTAGCTGCCTCTTGCTATGCGCTCGCTCTCGCGAGCTCACCCGGCCCACGGGTCCACGATTCCCTTGACGCAAACCGCGCCCGACGGCAGCTCTACCAGAGTGACCTCAAGCTTGCGCACGGCAGCGCCAACATTGAGCGGCTGCTCGCCGAGCACCAGCCGCAGAATGTCAAGGAGTTTAGCATGGGCATCAGCGCGTACGGCCGTTCGCGGGACTGGAAGCGCGCTATTGGGCTGCTCGACGAGATGAAATCGGCCGGAGTCGATCCCGACGTCTTCAGCTACAGCGCGGCCATCGCCGCGTGCGAAAAGGCCGGACGGTGGGAGGAGGCGTTGGCGCTCCTTGACGCGATGCGGGCGGCCGGCGTGCCTCCGAACGAGGTCAGCTTCAACTCGGCGATCTCGGCGTGTGCCAAGGGCGGCGCGTGGGAGCGCGCGCTCCGGCTGGTCGATGAGATGCGCGCGGCGGGCCTGAACGCCAACACGATCACCTTCAACAGCGCCCTGTCAGCGCTCGCCAAGGCCGGCTTGTGGGAGCGTGCGATGCAGCTGCTGATGACGATGCCCAAGGCGGGCGTGCAGCCAGATGTGATCTCGTTCAACAGCGCAATCGCCGCATGTGCCAAGGCCGCCGAGTGGGAGAGAGCTGTCTCGCTTCTCGTTGCGATGCGCTCGTGTAACATCGTCCCTAATGTGGTCAGCTTCAACTCGGCCATCTCCGCGTGCGTGCATGCATGCATGCTGATTACCTCACTCATCAGCCATGTCCCTAATGTGGTCAGCTTCAACTCGGCCATCTCCGCGTGCGTGCATGCATGCTGATTGCATGCTGATTACCTCACTCATCAGATTGCCGTTGAGCGTCGCTGAGTGACTGCTGATTGCATGCTGATTGCATGCTGATGGCCTCCCTCATCAGGTGCGCCAAGGCGCAAGAGTGGCAGCGTGCACTCAGCTTACTTAATGAGATGCGTACTGCCGGGGTCGCACCGGACGTGATTACGTTCAACTCGGCGCTCTCGGCGCTTGCTAAAGGAGGTGAGACCTCCCTGATTGCATGCTGATTGCCTCCCTCATCAGGTGAGAGCGTGATTGCATGCTGATTGCATCCCTCATCAGGTGAGAGCGCGAGGGCACTCGCGCTGCTGAAGACGATGAAGTCGACAGGGATCAGGCCTGACGTGTACAGCTACAATGCGGCGATTGCCGCGTGCGAGGGCAGCGGCGAGTGGCAGCAGGTGCGCTGAGTGCCGCTGATTGCCATTGAGTGCAATCTTATGAGCACTGATGGCCGCTGATGACCCTCTGCCACGTGGTGCAGGTGCGCTGAGTGCCACTGATTGCCACTGATGACCGCTGATGACCGCCGCTGGATGCAGGCGCACGGGCTGCTTGACGAGATGCGATCTGCGGGGGTGACGCCCGACGTATATTCATACTCGTCCGCGATCTCGGCGTGTGAAAAGGGCGGCGAGCTCACGCGAGCTCTCGATCTCCTGCGGGAGATGCGAGCTCGGGGCGTGAGCCCGAATGTGATCAGCTTCAGTGCTGCCGTTGCGGCGTGTGCCAAGGGCGGGCTGTGGAACGAGGCGCTCGCCCTCCTCGAGCAGATGCGCCAGGTGATTGCGACTGATTGCGACTGATTGCGATTGATTGCGATTGAATGCCCTCCTCGAGCAGATGCGCCAGGTGATTGCGACTGATTGCGACTGATTGCGATTGATTGCGATTGAATGCCCTCCTCGAGCAGATGCGCCAGGTGATTGCGACTGATTGCGACTGATTGCGATTGATTGCGATTGAATGCCCTCCTCGAGCAGATGCGCCAGGTGATTGCGACTGATTGCGACTGATTGCGATTGATTGCGATTGAATGCCCTCCTCGAGCAGATGCGCCAGGTGATTGCGACTGATTGCGACTGATTGACATCGGACGGTGCTCTGAGTGCCTCTGATGAGACCATGATTGCGCTTGAGTGCCTCTGATGAGACATTGATTGCCGCTGAGTGCCTCTGCACATTCCTCTGCGTGTCTGATTGCATGCAGGTCGGCGTCGCGCCCAACACGATCACGTACAACGCCGCCCTCGCTGCTCTCGAAAAGGGTGGCCGGTGGGAGCAAACGATTGGGTTGCTCCAGCAGGTGCGCCTGATTGCGACTGATTGCGACTGATTGCGACTGATTGCGACTGATTGCGATTGGGTTGCTCCAGCAGGTGCGACTGAATGCGACTGATTGCGACTGATTGCGATTGGGTTGCTCCAGCAGGTGCGACTGATTGCGACTGATTGCGACTGATTGCGATTGGGTTGCTCCAGCAGGTGCGACTGAATGCGACTGATTGCGACTGATTGCGATTGGGTTGCTCCAGCAGGTACGCCTGATTGCGATTGATTGCGATTGATTGCGACTGATTGCGATTGATTGCGATTGATTGCGATTGATTGCGCCTGATTGCTCGAGCAGATGCGTGCGTCGGGCGTGAGCCCGGACGTAACCACCTACAACGTCGCCATCGCCGCTTGCCAGAGGGCGGGCCGTTGGGAGACCGCAGGAGCCCTCCAGGCCGGTAGGGATGCCGTTGGGGGACGTCCAGAGTGGCCCGAGAATCTCCTCGCCTTCAACGCGGCGCTTCGTCGCCACGACGTCCGGTTTCGTCAGGTCTCGTCGAAGGCTTCGGCGCCGCCGGTGGTGCGCACGTCGCCGCCGGTGATGCGGGCGCCGTTGCGGGCGCTCTCGCCGCTGAGGCGGTGGCTCCGGCGGTGGCGCGGCTGCCGCTCGCGCTCGCCATGCTTCTGACGCCGCGATAATCACAAAACCGCTGCGGAAGTTTTTTACGAGGTTGTTTAAAAAATCGAGATACTGTCGTGTGCGACGAAAAAACTGGTCAGGTCAGCAACTTGGTCGGCATGACAGTCGGACGACAGGTCGGACAGACAAGAAAGAACGGAGAGGCAAACTGTCTCCAAACTCACCGCCAAACTTAACCGGTAGCGCGTACCCCCTACAATAAAGATACGCACCTTGCTCGTGTTATACAGTTTAGCTGAGACAGTCTCTTCACACGGAAACTGGGTGTGAAATCAACTTGTGAAATCCCTCGCCATGGCCGCGAGTGGCAGCGCCGAGGCGGTCGACGCGATGTTCGACGCGCTCCGTCGCGGCGACGAGGCCAAGGCCGTGGGCTTCATCGACAGGGTGACAGGAGCGGCCGACCTCGGCCTTTGCCTGCTTCGTGCATGTGAGACTGGTCACCCTAAGTGCACGAGGCTGCTGCTCGCTGCCCACGCCGCCGTCGACCAGGCAAACAGCAACGGCTCCACGCCTCTGTACGCCGCCTGCGACAAAGGCCACGGCGACTGCGTGCAGCTGCTGCTCGGCGCCCACGCCGCCGTCGACCAGGCAGCCAGTGACGGCACCACGCCTCTGTACGCCGCCTGCTATAAAGACCACGGCGGCTGCGTGCAGCTGCTGCTCGCCGCCCACGCCGCCGTCGACCAGGCAGACAGCAACGGCTTCACGCCTCTGATCGCCGCCTGCAACGAAGGCCACGGCGGCTGCGTGCAGCTGCTGCTCGCCGCCCACGCCGCCGTCGACCAGGCAAACAGCAACGGCCGCACGCCTCTGTACGCCGCCTGCAATAAAGACCACGGCGACTGCGTGCAGCTGCTGCTCGCCGCCCACGCCGCCGTCAACAAGGCATCCAGCAACGGTACCACGCCTCTGTTCGCCGCCTGCTATAAAGGCCACGGCGGCTGCGTACAGCTGCTGCTTGCCGCCCACGCCGCCGTCGACCAGGCAGACAGCAACGGCCTCACGCCTCTGATCGCCGCCTGCATCAAAGGCGACTGCGGCTGCGTACAGCTGCTGCTCGCCGCCCACGCCGTCGTCGAACAGCCAGGCCGCAACGGCAACACGCCTCTGATCTACGCCTGTATCGATGGCCACGGCGACTGCGTGCGGCTGCTGCTCGCCGCCCACGCCGCCGTCGACCAGGCAGGCAGCAACGGCCGCACGCCTCTGCACCACGCCTGCAACAAAGGGCACGGCGACATAGTCAAGCTGCTCGTGCTTGCTAGCGCACGCACCGACTTGCGATGCGCTGCGGGCACAGCCCTCGATGTCGCAGAGGCCCGAGGCCACACCGTCATCGCAAGATTCCTGCGTGCGGCAGCCGAGCGGGCAGCCGAGCTTGCCGCTGCGGCTCTGCTGGCTGAGGAGGAGGCAGAGGCTGCGCACAAGCAGCAGGCGCACACGAAGAAAGCGAGCAAGAAAGCCAAAGCCAAGCAGGCTGGGGCGAGCGAGGCGAGAGCGCCGGTAGCGAGTGCGTCAGCGGCCGCGAGTGGCCGCGCCGAGGCGGACAGCGAGGTGTCGGCGGCGGCTGGCGACGAGGACGTCGTGTGTCCTCCTGCTCCTTCTGCCGCCGCCAACGAGGCGCTGCGTGTGGCCATGGCGGCCGCGCAGTTCGAGGGCCTGGTCCGGGCGATCGAGGAGCACCACGCACTCGCAAGCGAGGATGTGTTGGCGGAGGCGAGGGCGATGCGCGAGCGCTTCCAAAAGAAGCGCAAGCAGGAGAGCCAGATGCTGCGTCGCAAGCACGCGGTGGAGATGGAGATGCAAGCCAACCTGTCGAAGCTGTCGCTGCTCGAGGTCACACAGTCGCCGCCTGCCGCAGGCTCAGCATCCGCAGAAGCGGCGCCTGCATCGGAGACCCCGGAGGCACCCTCGGCGCCGCCTGCGGCCGTCGCCCTCACCCTCGCCGAGCTTACGGCGGCGACGGACGGCTTTGGAGAGCAGAGGCTCATCGGCAGCGGCGGCTACGGCCGCGTCTTCACCGCGGATGCGCTGTCGTCGCTGCGGCCCGAGGCGCTGCCGCTCTGGCTGCGCCACAAGCCCGTCGCCGTCAAGCGCGCCAAGTCGGGCGTGCACGATCTCGCCGACCTGCAGCGCGAGGTGAGTGTGCTGCAGCAGTGCAGCCACCCGCAC
>Ga0210245_100935_pt1 | contig 25212 bp, 12 predicted proteins | sample ChrtobMetaP3_4mM_FD_155450 | JGI IMG/M metagenome (GOLD analysis project Ga0210245, IMG submission 155450) | Chrysochromulina tobin associated microbial communities from unialgal haptophyte culture, Seattle, Washington, United States - P3_4mM | ecosystem: Host-associated > Algae > Haptophytes >...
TCATGACCATCCTTCGCCTCCTCGCTCGCCAGACGCGCCTCCCCGGCGCCACCGACAACACGCGATACGGCGAGGGCCGCGCGTCCCCCCGCAGCTTCCTCACACACCACGTCGCCAACATCTCCACTGCCATCCAAACCGCCGACGCCCAGACCATCCTCAACGCCGCCAGCGCGCGCATGCTACGCGTCTCGTTTGGGGTCATGTAAGGTGTGTGTATTCTGAGCGGGCAATAACAGTGCCGTAGCACCGGCTGTCGCGTCTGTCGTGTTAACGTTCACAAGTCGAAAATCGGGCTCCACCGCAAATTCCTATCGTTTCGCGCACGCGCTAATTTCACGCTGGCGGTTAATCTCTGAGGCTTCCCTCCCGGTATTCAGACGAAACCGGGGGTGGGGAAGAATGATAATATCGGATCGGCTACAATGTACAATCTATGAAAGTGTAGCGGAGTGAAGGAATAGGATAACGTCTTAACGTGGTGGGTCCCCACCGCCCACGACGCTCGACCCGCCTCGTCCCTCGTGGGCCCATACAACCATGTACTTCGCTAGCCAAGGTCGGTTCTCTCGTCATGGAGGGACCTTTCTCGTCTGGTCACTGGTGTGAACACTTTCACAAACCTGATGTGGTTGTGGCTGGTCGGTACCTTGTGTGTCGATTCAAGCCATTCAACTGACCCTTTCTCAAGAACCTGATCTGTGGGACGGGGGTGGGGGCCGGATCCTTGAAAATCCTCGCCGGTGTGAGTTAGTCCACCGAGGGTATTGGGGTTTTTTTCGATACAAGAAAAGGCTCTTTTCGATACAAGATATCATTATATATCATTACATATCACGTTGCTATCATTGTGTATCATTGTGTATCATTGTCGATATCACAATATATCATGTCCCTCGCAGACACATGATATCAATGATATCGATGATACATAATGCACGACATGATATACCATGATATATGATGCTCGTTTTGAACACATGATACCAACATGATATCACAAAAAATAAAATTATGATACACCGCCAAAAAATATCATGTCCCGTATCATGCCGCGTCAGTATCATGTTTTGGTATCAATGATATATGGACATGATACCGGAGTGGCATGACCTGGGATATGAGATGACAAACAATCTTTACCTTTACTTTTATTTCATGATATCATTACATATCTATCAGTATCATGTGTATCATGTGATATCATATGAGATATCATGTGATATCATGTGATATCAAGCGTGTGAGTCTCGCCGACCTCAGCGTGAGAGGTTCTCGAATCCCGTAGAGACATTTCTCACCACTTGAGGTGAGGGATGAAGCTTACATCTGCCTCATCGTCCGAGCTGTCAACCTCCTTGTAGGAAGGTCCCACACACCAACCCAACGTAACACACCATCCCAACGCGTTCGCACAGCGAAAGAAAATTTCGCTGCTCTCGAGCAGAGCGATGTGTGTGGTCGCTCTGCTCGGGGGAGAGCGATTTGTGACGGGGGGATGGGCGAAAACGGGGGCAGTCAAAGCGATTTTCGAGTGCGAAAACGGGGGAACTCGCGAAAAAGGATAAAAGAAAGCGAAACGGTGAGCAGGAATCCAGAGCGATGCGAAAGCGTGGAAGAGCGAAGCGAGGAGAGCGCGCGCGCGAGCGAACCACGCTGCGAGCAGAGCGACGAGCGCTCCGAGTCGTGCGAGTGCGTCAGTGCGCCGCGCTCCACCACGTGCTGCGCAAGCTGCGGGAAAGTCTGCGCGAGCGGTGTCGTGGAGCACACCACGGATGATGGAGATACACGAGAGGCGGCTGGCAAGCTGCTGTGCGCCACGACACTGTCGTCATTCGACGCCGCCATCGTCACGCGACGGCGGCGTCGAATGACTTCTTTTGCGTTCCCTTCGGGGGGCGCGCCAATGGGCGCGTCTCTACACCTCCGACGCCCTCTGCGACGACGGCGGCCCGGCACCGAGTACGCAGACTGCACCTACGGCTCCGACTGCGCGGACTGCGGCCGAGCGCGTCTCGGGCATCATCTTCGTCGTCGACGCGGCTGATGCGTCGCGCTTCGACGAGGCTCGGCAGGAGCTGCACAAGCTGCTGAGCGAGCCGCGGCTGCGGGGGGTACCACTGCTCGTGCTCGCGAATAAGATGGACCTGCCCGAGGTGGAGGCTGCCCTCTGGGTGGCCGAGCGCGACCCCCGACCCGACGGAGCGCGCGCTGCGCCGTCCAAGGCGCGTGCAGCCTCTGCGGCGACGGCGGCGTGGCCGCGCTCGAGTGGTGACGTGTATCACGATATATCATGTGGTATCATGAATCACGATATCACATGATATATCGTGATATCACAGTTTGTGTTCCGGGGGCTTGGGCTGTGGTCGGGGGACATGATATCATGTGATATCATGTGATATCATGTAGGGTCGGGGACGTGGAGGTCGATGCTCGAATTGGGCGTTATATCATAATATATCATTATTATATCATCCGTCGGTATCAGGTCCCTATATCATCAAGAACGTGAGATGAGATCGGCATGATAGCACATGATATTAAAAGCAGAAGAAAAAAAGATGATATACCGTTATATCATGTGTCGCCGAGGGACATGATATATTGTGATATCGACAATGATACACAATGATATACAATGATACACAATGATAGCAACGTGATATGTAATGATATATAATGATATCTTGTATTGAAAATAGCCTTTTCTTGTATTGAAAAAAACCCCAATCCCCTCGTGGGGCAACTTGATTACGAACTAGGCGGCAGCAAGGCGGTCAAATAATGCACATAATGCAAGGGTACCAATCGACAGATCTCGGAACGTAGGCCCCAGATCCGCAATAATCCGCTCAGAATTATCAAAATGAAGCCCGCAAACAGCCTGTCCAACTTTGTTCACGAAACCCCTCGCGCACACCTTCGCTTCCGGTGCGACCCAGCACCTTGGCTGCCGCCCCTCTCTCCGTCTCAATGGTGAGGACATACATCCGCAAGGGTGGCCATGGCGGTGACCGCAGCAAGGCTGGCCTGCCTGCCGGCTACTGGCAGGAGAAGGGTGGTCGCGCCGCAGCAGCCGCAGCAAAGGCTGCAGCAAAAGCGAAAGAATCGCTAGAGGAAGAGGCAGCAAAGGCGGCGGCCACCAGCCGCTGGAAGCAGTGGGCCAAGCACAGTGATGAGCAGCAGTCGACCAGCAATCAGCTGCAAACAGTGTAATGCCCGCCTTGTGAGCCTCGACTGACTCCACACGCAGATGACGACTCAGCTTGTGCTCGTTGTTGACTCTCGTGTGCTCCGCAGGGCGGTGTGAGGCTACAATCCAGCTTTCGGTCAAGGATATCTTGACTTCAGGCTCAAGCTCGTCATGGATCCCGGCCATGCAGTCGAGAGAGCGGGCGGATAAGTGAGCGAGACAGTTGCTCTTGTCATTGTGGCTAGAATGTGTCATCGTAGTACTGTAGTCGGTACATACATGTACGTCGCAGTCAATAGTGTGTGAGTGGCTTCAATTTCAGGGCCTAAATGTAGTGATTTACAGTCAATGTCGCCAAAATTTTCGCGCCTGCGGCGGGATGAAAATCCGCGCGCTACGCGCGCAGGGCAACTTGATTACCCCCCCTCTATAGAGCACCCCCGTCACTTCCCAAGAGGCTGTCGACTACCCGGGATCGCGGTGGGTGGGCGGGAACACTTAACTCTCGGAAGAGAGACCGACATCATGCGCGTCATTGCGCTGCGAATCTCCCCCAGAGATGCAGAGGTGCCTAGTAGCACTCTATCTGCCGACGAGATGCAGGGTGCCGAGTTCAGCACACGATCTGCCTCGTCTATCTCCCGTTGGGACTAAACCGGATGCGCATCGGATAGGTTCGAGAGCCCCCTTAGGCCTCGCTCTCCGAGCAGCAGAACTCCAGGTATGTATCCCCATGGTATGCCCAATACCCCAAACGGCAGGGAGACCTCTCCCCGCATACCCCTTCCCCCTGGCCGGGCGACTGTCTGTCTCTCTTCACACGTTGGTTAGGTGCAGCCTGAGGCGCTGGCTGTTGTGCCGCAGGTTACCGAACCCCACGCGTACGTGGGGGCGGCGCTCCGCTTCGTGGCTAATTCGCCGCCGTCGCGGGCTCTTACTCGGCTTCGAGCGTCTCTGCTCCAACAGCTGTAGGCGCCCATCTACCGTGGTTTTTCGGGGCTGGGCTGGATCGACGATCCTTGGGTTTCGCGCTCACCAGGCTGCTTGTGTAGCTTTGATGATCTGCAATTCACAGTTTCAACGCGCGACCAGGTTTACTGCCGCTTGACCCCAACGGTTAAGCGGCCGTGAACCAACGTGTGAAGAGAGACAGACAGTCGCCCGGCCAGGGGGAAGGGGTATGCGGGGAGAGGTCTCCCTGCCGTTTGGGGTATTGGGCATACCATGGGGATACATACCTGGGGGAGATTCGCAGCGCAATGACGCGCATGATGTCGGTCTCTCTTTCGAGAGTTAAGTGTTCCCGCCCACCCACCGCGATGTAAGCCTGGTCTAGCTTAATTAGCAGGGACCGGGGTTTCGCGCTCACCAGGCTGCTTGTGTAGCTTTGATGATCTGCAATTCACAGTTTCAACGCGCGACCAGGTTTACTGCGGGGTATTTGTTGAAGTGTGAACACCAGCCACAATGAAAATGCCTTTGGCCCCGACCGAGACGGACGACGCTGCGAACGACGCTGCGGCCTTGCCGGATGACGCGGCCATCGGCGCTTCAGCCACAGCAGCCCACGCGGCTGACTGCACTCTGCTTAGCGCTCTATGGCACCCGTCAGCGGGGGTGCCAGTCGGCTGCCTCCTTGTGCCGAGTGCCCACATGAAGCTAGTGAAAGCGACACTCCATGCTGCAGGAAAGGAGGGCACGCAGTGGCTGCGAAGGGACGGGGTCCAGCGCGCACGCGTTGGCGCTGATGGAGCGCCCTCCAGCGGTGCTGACGGTGTCCCCCCTGCAGGCGCCGGCGTGGTCTTTGAGGTGCATTTGAGCCTCGCGGGGGCGGCACGGCTCGAGGCCCACCGCAACGTGCCGTGCGCGTTGTCCGAGCTGCTCTTGAGTGGTCAGATCCGATGGATGCCCGGGGTGCGGCTGCGAAGATCGCGGGCCGAACCGCGCTTGACTGCCACGGCCGCCGCCATGATCCAAACCGCAATCGCCGCCGCCGTCATGCCAGCTGCCGCTGCCGCCGGCGTCCATAGCACGACCACCGCCCTTGACCCAAAGCCCGCCGCTGATGCCTCCGAGACCGGCCGTCGTCCCTGCAGCTTTCGATTCGCAGAGCTCTTCGCTGGTATCGGCGGCTTCCGCGTGGCTCTGGAGGCGCTGGGCGGTGCGTGTGTCTTTGCGTCCGAGATGGATCCCCACGCGGCCGCCACGTACGCGCTCAACTTTGGCGCGCTGCCCGAGGCGGGCGACATCACCGAGGTGGAAGCGGCCGATTTGCCTCCCCACGACCTTCTCGTGGGAGGCTTCCCTTGCCAGTGCTTCTCGCTTGCGGGCGAGCAGCTTGGTCTGCGCGACGACGCTCGTGGTCAGCTGTACCTCGAGTGCTGCCGAATACTGTGTACAGGGCGCCCGGCCGCCTTTTTGTTGGAGAACGTGGTGGGGCTCTTCACCCTCGATGGCGGTGTATTCCACAGGGAGTACGAGCAGCGCCGTCCTGGGCGCGTGCACGAGCGTATCGTGGCCGACCTTTCCTCGTGTGGCTACGTCGTCCAGAGCGCCGTCCTGGGCGCACATGCCTTCGGCGTGCCCCAGTTCCGCGACCGACTCTTCCTCGTCGGCTTCCGATCCGCCGACGCCGCAAGCCGCTTTGAGTGGCCGCACAACCATGCGCACCCTGCCGACTGCTGCGTCGACAGCTGCCGTCCGCTACGCTTGATCCTCGAGCCCGACGACAGTGTGGCAGTGCGTGCTGCCTCGCTTACCACGGCGCAGTATGCCAAGGTGCGGCGCGGCATGGTGGACGGCAGCCGCGTGGCGAGGCTCGACAGGCCTTCACTCTGCCTCATGTCCTCTTATCGCTCCGGCTGGACACGTCAGGCATGCAAGCTGTTACGCACTTGTCAAGGAAAGACGGTGCTTCATGACGACAGAGGCATGCACAGAGGCGCCGTGGTGGGCATGTACGGAGGCGCCGCGCCGGCCGATGCCACTGATGGTGCCGAGAGCAACGGCGACGAGGGCGTCAGCGGCGAGGGCGGTGGCGGCGAGGACGGCGGCGGCGAGGAATGCGACGACGCGACGAATGGCAAGGTGGCGGGCGGTGCTGGGGGTCATAATGAGGGAGCGGAGCCTGCAGTAGAGGGCGCACGCGGCGAGGGCGCACGCTTCTACACGGCACGGGAGGCGACGCGCTTGATGGGCTTCCCGGAGAGTTTCCGCATCCCTGGCCACCCGACGCCCGAGCACGGCGGGCCCGCGTACGAGGCGCATGAGCGTTACTTCCGCCAGATTGGCAATGCCGTGTGCCCGCCCGTCGTCGAGGCGGTGGCGCGCCAGATGCTGCGCGCCCTCAATGTACCATTCCAGGTCCACGAGGAAGAGGAGACGCTATGAAGGGTCTCAGGAGTCCGTACTCAAGAAGTTCATGAAAGTTTGTGCAGGTGCTTGCGTTTCCGTGTTTAGTCCATCTTGAAAAAGAGCCGACTGACTGTGAGAGAGGGGTACAGAAAGCTTTGAAGGACAGGGAAACATGCGGGCCTTCGCGATCGCCACGCGGGCCTGGTGCCTTCATGAGGCTTTGAAACTTTGGTACATACCCGCCTCGCCACTATGGAAGACTCTTTCCTGGCTCATCGTCCTTGCGAGCTCAGCACGGCCTGCCCCTAAGACGTTTGCTCTCGCACTGGTTGTGCGGCTTGCAGATACGCTGTCTATCATGCCCGTCATGTGGGACAGCTATTACTGGTGCCTCCAAGTTGATGGTGGGCTGCTCTTGTGCGTAGGCTACCTCGCATTGGTGCGCGGTCTTTCGGCCGACTCGCACGCCGACTCGCTTGCAGCCTGGTGGGCCACCACCGCACGACAGCAGCTCGCCATCTTCTACCTCGCGGCAGGCGTGTGGAAGGTCAATACTTCGTTTCTCGACGCCCGCACTTCATGCGCGCCCATTTTTGTGCTCACGCTGCTCCAAACTCTTGGTTACACGCCGCCGCCGCTTCGCGCCTCGCAGCTTGCGCTGCTCGCGCCAGGCGTGACGATTCTGGGAGAGTTGACCATTGGCATTCTCCTACTGCTCCCGTCACGTGCTGCCGTGCGCATCGGCGTGCTATCCGCGCTCTTGCTTCACCTGGGCATCGCTCTCACGCCGCCGCCCAACAACGCGACGCCCTTCTCCCTGACGTGCGTCGTTCGTCTGCTTATCACGGAGTCCGCCGCCGTCGCGCGTGCATGGAATGAGATGGGTGCGAGTGGCAGCGGCATTGGCCAGTACCTCGCCACTCCCGCCATCGGCATGCTCCTCGCGAGCCTGTGCATGGGCATCTGCTACCGGCGAGCGCTTGCCTTCCCGCCAACGGCCCTCGGAGCGGAGCTCGACTGGTGGGTAGGTACGTACACTTGCCTCGCGGTCCTGATAGCCCGGGCGATGTACAGCGACGTCGCGAACAAGCCGACTCCGACTACGAAGTCACTGGCGCGCGGGCTGCGCCCAGCACTCGTGCTACTCGCTCTCGCTTACGCCTTTGGTGGTCCGCTCCTCGGGATTCACGACCTCGGTGCATGCAACATGTATTCCAACCTCAGAATGTACGCGGGCACCAACCACCTTTTCCTGCCGACGGGGCTGATCGGCCATGTGTGGCCGGAGGCGACGCAGCTCGTGCGCGTCGAGCAGTCATCGTCGGCATACATCAACTCGATCTACCCCGGGGAGGTCACCTCGCAGATCGCTCCGGGGGAACTCTCGTTGCTCGCCGATGCTGGCCACTCGGCACATATGTTTAATGCGATGAAGGCGCGAATCCTCGGGCCAGCATTCGCCCCTGCCCATGCCGCATTCCATCGGTACACCGTGACCGCGCTTGAGATGAAACGTCTGCTCGCTGAGGCGCGCGCCACTGGCGAGAAGTTCGAGATCACATATACGCTCCTCGACGCCACTGGCGGCGACGAGCGTTGGCGGCGCGATTCGCTCGGTCGCACCGTGACGCTCAAAGAGGATGGCAAGGGTAAGCGCTCATGCACGGTGGGCTGTGGGCCGCTCGAGCTCATACCGTGCCCGTGTGCGGCGGATGAACTGCCGCTGCAGCCTCCCCCGTCGTACTGGGCATCCAAGACGCTCATCCAGCAGCCGTACCCGATCGTTGACGACGCGCACAAGTGGGAGGGCGAACTTGTGTGCTTCGGCCCGTAAGTTATGAGTGCTCACCCTCAGGCCTCGCTATGGTCGAGGGGAGGCGTCCGAAGGTTGTGCCTGATTCCTGAGTTAAGCCCGCGCGCTCCACGAGACGCCGGCTCGACCGCTGTCGTGGCCGCCCGGGAACGCTGCGCGTCACGCTCTTGGCGTGCACTGCGTAGGGTGGCCCTCGCCGTCGTACTACGGTCTCATGTCCAGTGTGCCCCCTTAGGACTCCGACTCGGAGATCTACTCTCTCGCTACTCTCTCGCTTCTCACACGCGCAGGCGCCCGCCGATCGGCAATCGAATCCTGGAGTCTGGAGAAGGGCTGCGGGTTCGGGGCGTGTGAGCTGCCTCGTCACTCGGCCGGTTTCGGGATTCAAGGCGGTGAGTGGATTGTGTGCGAATGATCAGCGATTTATGCCTCCGAGGTGCCCTAGGAGGCCCACAGACGACGGTGGTGTTGATGAGCCTCTAAAAAAGTGAACGTCCCGGACACTGCACTGACTTCGAGCACCCCGCGCATTGCGTTGCATCCAATCCGCGTGCCCGGGCGTCGTCCGCCGTGCATGTCGCCGTGGGGCGCGTATGCTATCCGAGGAGCACGAAGCTGCTCGCGGCCTCACGCAGCTCTGAGGCGCGCTCCTCCCAGACGGCGGCGGGTACACGCGAGGCGAACGTATACAGCGAGCCGCGCGCCGCGCCCACCACGCAGATCGTGTAGCTCGGTGGCTGCGCCTCGCTCGTGTACTCGACTCGGTACTCGAACTGATAGAGCGGCAGTCCCGAGCGCGCGGAGGGGCGCTCGGCAGCGGCGAGGAGCGTCGTCTGGCGCACGACGGTCTGCTTGCTGATCGTCGCCTCTAGAAGCCGCTGCGCGCCCTCCCTCGGATCGCCTAGTGCGCCACGCAGAGTGAAGCCCGGCGCGAGCGCCCCCACGACCACAGAGAGGTTCTCATCGCCCGTGCCGCCCTGCGGCCCGACGGCGACCGCCACACCCTGCTGCGAACGGCGCGATGGCGTGCGCGACTGCGCGGTGGCCGCGAGCGTCGGGTCCATCATGCGGCGCGACGTTGCTGCGTCCAGGTTCCGCATGTAGATCGCTTGGTCCTGCACGTACGTTGCCGGGTACCGAAACTCGAATCGCTTGGTCTCGTCCACGTAGCGCTTGAAAGCGCCCGGTGTGCTGTAGTCGAGGTAGCCCTGGGCGTACGGGTAGAAGCGCCGCTCCGAGATCGGGTAGAAGGTGTCCAGCTGAGCTTCGCGAGCCACATCCGGTGCCAGCGAGAGCAAGAAACTGCCAATGCCCCACAAATTGGTCGCCGGCGCGATCAGGCCCCAGATGCCTAGGCTCGTGAGGATGCCCCGACGCGGCGAGGGTCCAAGGAGCCAAAATGAGAGCGGGAGCGGTTCGTCATCTGCAAAGCGGCCCGCCCCAGACCAATTGTCGCTGAACGTCTTCTTGGCAGCAGGAGCGGCAGATTGCGGCGGCGGCACGTGCGGCTCCGGTGTCGTGCACATGCGCGTGTATGCTCGCGCTCGTGCCACAGGAGGGCTTGTGGCTGGCAAAAGCGCCGCGAGGGCGAAGGAAGCGAGCATATGACTGGCTTGGGGCGTCGAATTGAGCGGACTCCTCAGACGCTCAACACGTTCGAGCGCGCTCTCGGGTTTCTGTCGCGCCAATTGCCTTTTGGATCTCGTCGCCAGATCGCGTTCTGCAGAATGCGTCGTGCCATTCTTTTTAGCGTCGGCGCTGCGTCGGCGCTGCGGCTCCCCGCAGCCGCCGCCCCGCTGTTGCCGCAGCAGCTGCCATTGCGTGCAACGGTGCGCCTGTGCGCCGATGCTGCTGGGAAACAGCTCACTGTCACGGTGAAGCGCTCCTCGGATGGCGCCACCGCTTACGCCGCTGCAGCGCCGTCAGTGCAGATGAAAGCAGAAGAAGCAGCTCCAGCGGCTGGCGACGCCCCAGTTGCCACGACCGCGCCTCCTGCCGCCGAGTCGGACGGGGAGAGCGCGTTCTCGTTGCTCGACGTGCGCGTAGGCAAGATTGTGGAGGCGTGGGCGCATCCTGACTCGGAGAAGTTGTGGTGCGAGAAAATCGACGTGGGCGAGGCTGAGCCGCGCCAGATCGCTTCGGGCCTGCGTGCCTACTACCCGAACGCCGAAATGCTCGTCGGCCGCAAGGTGCTCGTCGTCTGCAACCTCAAGGAGGCGAAGCTCGCGGGCTTCGCGTCCAACGGCATGGTGCTGTGTGCCGCGAGCCCGGACCGCTCGACGGTGGCCTTCGTGGAGCCGCCCGAGAGCGCCGCGCCAGGCGAGCGCGTGCTCGAGCAGGGTGCTGCGCTCGTCGAGCCCGCCAGCCCCAATGCGGTCAAGAAGAAGAAGCTGATGGAGAAGGCGGCTGAGGGGCTGCGCGCCGTCGACACGGTTGCCACCCACGCGGGCAAGACGCTCGTCGTGGCCGGCGGCCCGTGCAAGAGCCCCACCGTCACGAGCGGCACCATCAATTGAGCACGGGAGCAGAGAGGAGTCAGAAGGTGGCGGGTGCTTCTCGAGCCGCCGCCACAAGAAAAGAAGAGAGACAGAGATGATGGACCCCCCGGCCCCCGCGACTGTCGTTCTCTCCTGTAGCGCCAGGGAACGCATGGGGTTGTCTCTTGAATTTGCTGACCTAGTTTCCTGTGGAAAGCCCAGCGAGGCTCCGCAGAGCCCACCAGCTGGCTGCAGCGGATGCTCCAGTGGGCGCCGCGCAAGCCCTGGCATTAGCCCAATGCATTATGCCTGGCATAAGCCTGGCAATAACGTAAGCCTGGCCAGCTGGCACGTTCGCTCTTAGTTCGCTCGCATTGCCGCATGCGCCACCCACTTCGTCCTCGTCGTATGATAGCGACGATCTTTGCCAGTTGAGGACGACGGGGGAGCCCTGGATGCATGGCGCTCGAAGCGGGTCCGGCGCGCCAACGACCCAACGTCGGAACGTGGGAGGCGACGCACGCAGCCCACCTGCGCCGCCGCTGCCTCAAAAGCGCGGCGTAATTCAATAGACATGAATCTTGGCACAGAGGCACACTGCCGATTGAAAACCATGGCTGTGAATGTGAAAGGGTCGCTTTGAAGGAGCTCGAGCTCTCGTCCTGGCTTGCTTTCGGGCTACCTGCTTTTTCATGCGAGCTTTCATGCATGCGTGCTTTCATGTATGCGTGCTTTCATGCATACGTGCTTTCATGGACGATAAGTTGGACGACAAGGACTGGTGGCTCACGATGCTTCTCGCGATCGGTCTCGCGATGGTCGTTGGGCTGCCCATCCTGCTACAGCGCGACTACTGCCCGATCTGTATGAACCATGTGCTGGCCATGAGAATGTACCCACGCAGGAACTCCTCGGCCTGCGGCCACCGGTGCTGTGCTCCGTGTTGGCGACTTTTCTTCTCAACGCAGGAACGTTCGCTCATTCACGCGCTCCGCCGCGTGCGCGCCTCATCGGCGCTCTGCTGCTGGGGGTGCGCCGCCATGCTCGACAGCGGCGTTGTGCGAAAGTTTGCCTCGAGGGCACTTCACACGGTTGCGGCGCAGGTAGCGAAGCGAGAGGAGTATGAGCAGCGGGCCCAGAGGTTCAACTTCCAGTGCGTTGATTGCCCGGAGTGCTCGATTGGCGTTGGGTACAACGATTACAGTCAGCGGACAATCATGTGCTTCCTGTGCGAGCACCAGTGGGAGGTGGAGCGCGGTTGGGATTTGGGTGCAATAATCGCCGGATGGGTGAGCGCGTGGTGGCCGCTGCGCCCAGCTGGACTGGCTGGCAGCCGGCCTTGCCCACACTGCGGTGCCAACATACAAAAGGACGGCGGATGCCCAATGATGTGCGCCGTGCACCCCGCCAGCCGCGGCGCAGCGCATGCGGCCTCCTCCCTCGCTCCTCCCTCGCTCCTCCCTGTCTCCTCCCTCGCTCCTCCCTGTCTCCTCCCTCGCTCCTCCCTTGCTCCTCCCTCGCTCCTCCCTGGCTCCTCCCTGGCTCACCTCACGCTCACGCGCCGCAGGCGTTGCGGCATTTGCAACAAGCCCTTCAGATGGGGTTCCTTTAGCAACAGCACTGAAGATGTGATCATCGAGCACTGCCCGCCGCCGCTGCGCCGGCGCCACGACCGATAGGAGCGATAGGAGCGCAGAGGGAGCGCTCATGGGCCATGGCGGTGGCGCATGCGGCGATGTGGCGCTGGCCGCGTGTCGGCGTGGGCGCGTGGCTGGCCTCTTGATGAGCCCGATGCGCCTCGGCTGCACCCCGGCCCCCCGCACCCCCGACCCGCACGCCGCAGGCGCAGCACGCGTAAGCTGGAGCTCGTGTGATAATGTCGCGCGTACCCTGTAAAGCGTTGTTAGCGCCCGTGGTGTTAGCGCGCGGTCCCCGCCGGCGCCGCGGTCCCGGCGGGTCGCGTCGCAGAACCAGAAGGCGCTCGGGCTGACGGGCTCGCGGCCAACGTGTCATCTCCGCACTCAGTCCTGCGCGCTGTCGTGCGCGGGCACCTGGCCGTATAACTCATCGCACAGAATACATAGATTGAAAGGCAACTGGACAACCTCGACCATATGATGATCGGTTACAGACACCCACCACTATTCACACATGAACACGGTTGTGTCAATAGATTAACACAGCAAGCGAACACATCACACCGCTCAACACCCCCCCCGGACCGGAATGGACTCTGGACACGCATCTGAGCACATTCACCACGCACCCACCGTCGCTCGCTCCGAGCGCGCCCGGCCGCGTTCCTTCCCTCGCCCAGACTGCCCACGCCCCCACACCACAAATCGACGCGTTCGGGGGCGTAAGTGCTCACGAGCGCGCGAGCGCCTGCCTCCAAACCTCATCCAATCTCCAGAGGCCGCTCCCTTTGAGATCGCCGAAGCGCCATGGGCGCCTGGCGGGACGCACCGCCCCGGGCGCCTGGCGGAAACGCGCCGCGGGAGCCCAGCCACCGCCCGCACGCACTCACCTGCCGCTGCTGCACCCGTCTAGTGATTACGAGCCTCTCACATGCCTCTCACATGCCCATCGAGGAGGACGAGTTGTCGAAGATGACGAGGGAGAAGGCGAACGCCTGCATCGCGGAGAATGGGAAGTTGAAGTCAACGTTGAACTTGTTCTCATCGACCTTGCCCATGAGCATCTGCGCGTCGTTCTCGCCGCCGCCCTTGTAGGTGAGTTGGATGTTCTTGCACGAGGCGTGCGTCGCGCGCCCACGGAAGTCGAGCTGGTAGATCTGCGTCTCCTCATTCCACTTTGGCTCGCGGTTCTTGAAAATAGTCGCGTCGCTCGGCTTGGGCATTTTGATGCGCTCCTCGAGGGTATCCTTGCCTTCCACTTGGGGCTGGAAGAGTGCCGCCACGCCGTCGGCGTCGACGGCCGGCATCGCGACCTCCATCGCGCCCGGGTTACGGTTTCGCAGCGAGTTAATGAAGTGTACGTGCATGAGCTCGCGCCGCAACTCCTTGCCGGCCGCCTTCTTGTCACCGGGCGCCGCGCCGCCGTCGTACAGCGTGTATTCCATCGCCTTCTTGTCCACCTTGAGATTCCCGATGATGTTCTCGCCCGCCTTGGTCCCATCCTGGTCGAGCGAGATGACGTACACACCCGAGGACTTCTTGCCCGTGAAGCAGTACATGTCCTTGGAGGCCGAGATGGACATGTAGAAATCGAACTTGGAGGAGCCGAGCCGGCTCTTTGTGCGGAGCACGTAGCATTGCACCGGCCGCTGGGTGCACGAGGGCTCGACGAGCATCGCCTTGAGCTCCGTGTGCCGTGTGCCAAGCAGCTGCTGCAGTCGCGCGCGCACCTGCGCCTCGCCCTGGAGCGGCACGCCGCTGTCCTGTCGTGCCACGGGCGCGGGCGGCGCGGGCGCAGCAGCCCTGGGCGCCGGCGGCGGCGCTGTCGGCATCGAGGAGCCAGCACTGGGAGCGCTGGGAGCGCCGTACTGCTTGGGGTTGAGGATGTCGGCGTCGTGCTCCTGCCCCTTGGCCGCGAGGTACCTCTGCTGGTACGAGTAGTCGAGAGGGTGCTGCCAGAGCACCTGCTGCGTAATGGTGTGGATGTAGTACATGTCGCCGTTGGGCGACTCGGCCTGGTCCCATCCCTCGGGATCCTCAGCTTGCAGCGCCTCGTCGGCGATCCAGAGGAAGTCGAGGTCAATATTGAGGTCCATGCCCAGGTAGACTGCGTACTCGAGCACGTCGGACGCCTCCGACTTGAAGGTGATCTTGCGACGCGCAAGCTCTTTGATCGCGCGAGCGCGCAGCTCCTCCTCGGCCTGGATGGCATTCTGCTCGGCCTGGATGGCCGCCCTCTCCGCCTCCTCCTTCTCCTTCTTGGCCCTTTCCACCGCCGCCTTGTCTGCGTTCATCAAAGCCGCTTTCTTGTCGGCCTCCGCCTTGGCCTTCGCGTCCGCCTCCGCCTTCGACTCGGCCTTGCGCCGGTTCTCCTCCTCCTCCTGCCGCTTCTTGCGCTCCTCGGCGAGCCTCTTCTCCTCGGCTGCCTTCTGCTCGGCGGCCATCTTCTTGAGACGCTCCTCCTCTTCCTTCCGCAGCCGCTCCTCCTCCACTAACTTGGCATGCGCCGTCTGCGCCTTCTGCATCAGCACCGCGTCGACCCCCTTGACTTTGCTCGCCATCGCGATCGCCGCCGCGAGCGCCGCCATGTCGAAGCCGGCCATGGCCTTCTCAAGCGCCTGCGTCGCCGCCAAGCGCTCTGCCTCCTCCTGCTTGAGACGAGCGAGCGTCGCCTCCGCCTTGTCGACGGCGGCCTTGCCCTTGGGCGCCAGGTGCACGCCCGCGCTCTTCGCAGCGGCGATGGCCGCCGCCAGTGCCGGTATGTCGGTACCCGCCGCGGCCGTCTCCATGGCCTTCTGCGCCTTGAGCCGAATCTCACGCAGCTGGCGAGCCAGTTTTCGCGCCTTCATGGCGCGCGCGCCGGCCTGCAGCTTGATGACGACCTTGGCCATCCGCTCGGTGCGCTTGGTCTTGAGGCCGTCGAGCACGCCGAGCGCCATGAAGATTCGCTCCCTGCCCAGCTTGTGCTGCTTGGGCGTCACCTGCATGTTGGCGCAGATGGCGGCTGTCTTCTCCCTGGGCGAGCGCGTGTCGCCGCGCGGGATCTTCGCCACGTCACCAAAGTACGAGGCGAACTCGGCGTAGGTCATGCGGTCAGGGTAGCCTGTACGCGCCACGCGAAGCGCGTCGAGCACGCCGGACGTGTGCAGCTGGCGCGAGACCGTCGACTCGTCCCACACGTCTGCCGACTTGCGGTCGTTTGGCTTGAAGCAACGGATGAAGTGGAGTTGCGACGCCTGGAGCACGTCGTACAGGCTGGTCAGCTGCGTGCGGAAGGTGTCGACGACGCCCTTGAACTTGGTCGACTTGAACTTCGCGCCCTTGCCGCCCGCCTCGGGCTTTGAGGTGTCCTCGAAGAGCCGCTTGAGCACTGAGTTGTTGCTAAACTGCATCAGGATCACGAGGTCACCCGAGAGCGGGTCCTTGTTCTTGTCGAGCCAGTTGGTCGTTTTGTAGGTAACACGACCCGCGAAGTGCTCTACCTGGAAGCCGTCAGAGCGGCTTGCGCCCTTGACGATGGAGAGGGCCGAACCCTTGGCCTGCGCGTCGTGCAGCTTCTCGGTGAACCCCTTGTCGGAGCCCTTAGGCACCATGCACTCCTCGGAGAGAAGGTTCCACAAGCCCGTGTTCGGCACCTCGAAGATGGCGATGAGTGCCTTGTTGTCGACGTAGGTGATCTCGTCTGCGTCGATGCCGTCCGCCTTGTAGGCTTGTAGGGTCTGCTCGAAGACGGTGGCCGTGAAGAGCGCCTGCAGCTTCTCGTTGGTGAAGTTGATGCAGAGCTGCTCGAGCGAGTTGACCTCGAAGACCTCGAAGCCGAAGATGTCGACGACGCCGATGATCGAGGCCTTCGACTCGTCGATCACCTCTTCACCAGCCGCGAGGGCTTGGTTGATCTGCACGATGAGGTAGTCGAAGAGCTTCGAGTAGATGGCCTTCGAGAGCGCATCGCGACCGTCGTTGGCCGCATCGAGCTTGAGGTCCTGGTCGACGAACTCGGCGCCCGCCTTGATCTTGCGCTTGGTGAGTGCTTTGCCCACCGAGTCCGGCTGCAGCCCCAGCACCTGCTCGGCGTCCTTGAGGTACTGCATCGACGACGAGAGGATCTGGGCCGACTCGGTCTTGGCCGGGTCGAATGTGACGTTGCCGAGCAACATGACGCCAGCCATGAGCTGCCAGTACTCCTTCTGCTCCGCGTCGGACACGTTCTGTGCGGTGAGCGCCTCCTTGAGCTCCGCGAGGCCGTGCGCGTCGTGCTTGGCCGGCACCGGGTCGCCATGCTTGAGGTAGCTGTATGACTTACTGTCGCTCGAGCTGAGCTGGATACCCTTGAGCTCGGCAGCGCTCATGCCGCGCAGCAGCTCGTAGAAGATGTGGTACGCGCGCTCGCCGTTGCCGATGTGCGTGATGCGCGACTTTTCGAGCAGGTAAGTCGAGAGGGAGGCGCCCTGCGCAGCACAAGCCATCGAGCCGTGAGCAAGCGAGGGGCACAGGGATTCCAGCGCGCGCGCGGCGCCCGAGACGTGCCCCGCCGGGCTCGGATGGGGGCCGGTGCGCGGGCGGGGAGGCGCCTGGGCGGGGCGGGGCGCTGGGCGGCAGGCGCGCCTTGATGCGCGCGCTCTTGTCGAAGTAGAGCTTGAGGAACTTGCCGAAGCGCGAGCTGTTGTCATTGCGCACGGTCTTGGCGCACCCAAAGGCCTCAGTGATCGGCTGCGACTTGTACACCTTCTCCTCGAGCCCGTGCGATGCATTCGACACGTAGCGCAGGTACTGGAGGATGAAGCGCGCGCTCTCCGTCTTGCCCGCGCCCGACTCGCCCGAGATGACGAGCGCTTGGTTGACACCATTCGAGATCATCGCGCGATGCGCCGTGGCAGAAACCGCAAAAATGTGAGGCGGTTCGGACTCGAGCGACATGCTCCCCTTGTACTGCGCGAGCTTGCCATCGTCGTAGAGGTGGATCGTCTTGTACGGGTTGATCGCGATGAGCACGGCGCCGTTCTTAGTGTAGATTTCGTCCTTCTCGTGGCGCGTCTTGAGCGTCGCCATCACGACGCTGTCATCGATTGACGACAGCTGTGCGAGATCGTCTACCAACTCCGCCATGGGTGCCCGCACTTCTTTCTTGCAAGACTGGTCCGCTAAAGAGGGCACGCGCGGAGGGCCTGCGAGCGCGCACGGAGGCGCCGGCGAGGTGAGCAAACGGTGTGGGCTCGGGCGAGGTGAGCCAACGGTGCGCGCTGGCTACCTCACAGTCGTCCTCGCAGGGTGCACTCGCAACTTTGCTGATGCTTCGTTTCTTGGATGAAGAATGTTGCGTCGTCGAGGTTGAGGGAGGTTTACATACTACATGTAGCAACGCGACATCTTCAAACCCACTCGGTTCGCATGCTGTGAGCGACTGCTCGGAGAGTTTCGTTTCCTTCGCAATCAACGGACGTGGCGGTTCTCGGTGGTTTCTCGGTGCGTCTTTTCGCGGTCCACGAGGCATGGACACATGGCGTGGCATTGAGCTCACGTTCAAGCTTATGACGATGCGCCGGCTGCGCCGGCAGCTCGGCGGCACGATTACCAACCGGACGACCAAAGGCTTTGCCGTTCTGCTTGCGTTCGGCTGCGTGGCCTTCGGCGTGGTCGATGTGTACTTCGCCGACAAGCCGACACCAGGTGACAACTTGAGCAGCGCTGAGGCAGCGGTATTGACTCAGAACTCGGGCAACTCCCTCTACATCAGCATCGACCCGTTCGGGCTGCTCGATAATCGAGTGAATTGGCTGCTCTTCGCGCTCGCGTTCGTGGTGCTCGTGATCGTGTACAAGCTCGCTGATGTGGTCCGGAGCGTCATCGGCTGGATGGTGCTCGGACTGGCCGCGTACGCGGCGGTCGTGTTCGCGTGCCGCGATTCTAGCGTCCCCGAGTGTGAGCGCGAGAGTTCCTTGTATATTGTGATCGGCATCTTCGCTGGCGTCGTGCTGAGTGTGGTGGAGTGGTCGGCGCATCACATCGTCTACCCGTACATGGTGCGGCACGGAATTTGCTGCCTCGCGGACTTCGCATGGTGGTGGAGCGTGCGCCCACTCGGGCCGCACGCCCCCTCGCAGTTTGTCTACCGGTCCAGCTTCGAGCTGCCGTTCCTGCCGTGCACCGATTTCATCAGCAGTTGGCTGCGTGAGCCGCCGCGCTTCTTTGGCTATGAAGGGTCGCTGGACGCGGAGGGGCGGCCGCACGGGCTGGGCACGTGGAACGACTCGGCGCGCAACGGCGAGACGCTGAACGGCGTGTGGGAGCACGGCCAACCGACTGGTCCCTTCCGAGCAACCGAGTACGGGAGTGGCTTCACCTTCCGCTCGCTGCGCGTCGCGTACTGCCAATGCCGCGCCGAGCCGCTCGACGAGTACTGGTTCCAAACAGTCCGGCATCCCGACGGGGCGCGCTGGGGGGTGTGCTCGGTCGAGTGCTCCTCGGCCGGCCGCTTCTTTAATCACCTGCCCGAGGTGACGCCGCTCTCGGGCCCCGAGGCCGCCAAGCCCCTCGGCTGCCAGTGGCGCGATCTGGGCGCCGTCACCGACTTTGAGGGCGCGAAGCCGTGCAACGGCAAGCAGATAGAGAGCGCAGTGCTCGTGGATGCACTGCGCGCCAAGGGCGCCGGCAGCCACGCCTCGAACGTCCAATTCAGCGTCGACGAGTTTGCGGCGCTCGGCGTGTCCTCGCTGCGTCGCAACGACTACGTGACGGTGTGCGGCCATTACTGGAAGCCGTCGCAGCCGTCGGCGGCGTGGTGCATCGAGCAGCTCATCAAGCTGGATGATCCGGAATTGGCTGGGAGCAGGTACCCGCCCACGCTCGTCGTTACAGCCGGGCGCGACGGCGTTCAGATCTCGGGCTACAACGCCCCCTCCGTATACACCGCCTTCGAGCGCTCGACGGTGTCGATCGAGTTTGTGCCGGCCGCGTCGAATACCTTGCCTGTGCTGCCCGATCCAGCAGATGAGTCGACGAGCGACGCCGAGATATCTGGCTCGGCATGCCCGATAGTTGGCGCGGCAGGCGGTTCGACAGGCGGCGCGGCGGCGGCGGGCCCCGTGCAGGTGCCGGTGCAGGTGCCGAGCTCGGCCGCAGAGGTGCCCGAGCGCTACGTCGTCGTCAGCGAGCAGGGCATCCGCAACTTTGTGCTGTCGGAGCTCATGAATGAGGGCGAGGCTCGTGAGCTTGCGGCCAAGCAAACCCTCAACTGGGTGCTCTACAAGGTGAAGAACGGCGTGTACACGGAGGTGGATGCGGGAGGCATAGGGCTCGCGAGGCCAAGCATCCGGAGGCACATCGAGAGCAAGTTCGGCGCTGTCTCGGCAGTGGTGGAGCCAGGCTCGACAGGACCAAACGGGGACGACCCGGTGTTGGCAGGTCTTAGCGTGCGTGGACCCGACGGGCGGCGATGGCGTCTCAACTCGGAGGATGGCAACTACGAGGCCGTCATCTTCATGCATGGCTTCAACAGCCCCACATCGGACGCTCTCAAGCGCATAGCCCAGCTCTGGGCGCTCGGCGACTTCCCGAACCACCTGCATCCCTTCGTCTTTGGCTGGCCCGGAGGGAAAACGTCGGGCTACTTCAATGCGAAGCACGTGGCCTCGCAGGAGCCAGCGATGGCGCAGGACTTTGTGGACTTTATTGAGTCTCTCATCGAGGCAGGCTGCCGAACCATCCATATCCTCGCGCACTCGCTCGGGGCGATGCTCCTCTTCACTGCCTTGCCGCTGCTCACCGACTTCCTGCTTCCCGCGGCTGACGGCGGCGGCGCCGTCGCCGCCTCAGCTGCGGAAAGTGCGGAGGCCCTTCGTCGTGAGAAGCCCATCAGCCGATCTCCAGTAGAATGGCTGGCGGAGCAATTGGGCTGGGCCCCACCCCTTTCCGCCCACCCCTCAGTTCGAGGTCACCTCGACCTGAGCGACCTCAGCAAGCACCCGCGACAGCCGCCGCGGAGCGGGCCAAAGATGCGACTCGCAACGACGCTCCTGCTGAACCCGGACGCATCTCTGAACCGATTCGTCAAACACGACTTTGCCGCGCTCCGCAAGCTGTGTGACCACATCACACTATACGCCGACCACGCCGACGGCGCCCTCGCCTATTCTGAATTCTTCAACCGCGAGCACGCTCTCGGCAAGCACCCGTTTGACCTCGTCCACTTGACCGACCAGCCGCCCGACTCGCCCATGGGCAGCGCGCCGTCCTCGCCGCGCAGCCATAGCGATGCCGCAAGGCTGAGCGACGCCGCAAGGCGGCCACCCATGGCCGCGCCCAAGGCTGCGGTGAGGTCCGAGCGACCGACGCACCGGCGCTCAGCATCTGCGCCTACGAGCCCTATGAAGCGGGCTCTCTCCCCGCTGGCTTTGACCCCCAGGGTGCCGAAGGTGGAGGAGGGGGATGAGGGGGCGGAAATGGAGGAGGGGCGCGCCGCGTCACGTACATCGAAGTCAAGGTCTAAGGCACGGTCTAAGGCGCGATCTAAGGCACGGGATAAGCCGCTGGCGGTGGTGAACGTCGAGCTCAGTCACTTGGAGTCGGTGACGGCGGAGTCGCCGGGCGGTGGTGCCGTCGAGCTGAATGGGGCGGGCATCAGGGCGGACACAATCGAGGTGGTAGTGACCGACCCGCCGCCAACGCAGGTGGGGTCGCCTGCCGCCCTGACGGGGTCGCCCGCCGCCCTCGCCCTGTCGCCAAGTGCAGCGCCGATCCGACGCCAGTTCACGCCGCTGCACTTGCAGCGTAGCCAGGATGACGGGGCCATCCTGCGCCCAAGGCGCGTGGTGCGCGGTGCGCCGCCGATGGCGCCCCGCGGCAAGCGCATCATGCCCCTCGACCTAGACGTGATAGACGTCTCGTGGATGGATAACAACGTGCACGAGATGCGGCACAACTTCTTCAACCTCAACCGCTGGATGATTGATGACATCCGCGAGATTGTCATGACGCAGCGGCGTGCTCGCCTTCGCACCTCGCGCATGACCCACCGCTTCACTAATGTCTGGTCCTTCCTCGCCGCCCCGAACCACGTCGTCAACCCGTGAACGTGTGAGTGGCGAGACTGTCGACGCGACGAGGGTGTGAGAGGCAGAGCCCGGGGTATGCCCGCGTTGACTCTGCAGTCTGGATCACGGCCGGGGCTGAATACATCAATGGTGTGGGCGAGCGTGCACGGTGTGGCAGCACATACCTCACACACGCGGCGCGCGCATGTGGGTCATGCATGGTTCCCTGCAAGCTGCATCCTCGCTGATGTGATCGCTGATCCAGGAGATCTGGTCCCGATCTGATCCTGTAGCGACCGCGTCGCGTGTAAATCAGTGCGGCTCGGTGCAAGATTTTGACCTTGGGGGAGGGTTTCGGCTTTCGCTTTCACTTCATATTACGCTATAATTCCCCTCCGGAGACATCACCCCGCAACACCCCTGCGTGCCTGCGAATTGGGAGTTTGCGGTCGTGCGCTATACTATCGGCTACACATTCTACGTCTCTACTAGTACTTGTGTAAAGTAGAGCTCGGAGGATCGATCGGGTTTAGGCGGCGCTCGACGTCGACTCGTTCACGTGCGCAGCGCCTCCCACGGTAGCACGGAGGGTCGGTCCTCACCTTGGCCCCCCATACCAAAAGGGACGTACGCCTCGTTCTCCTCTTCGCCCTCGTTGTAGTCGACGTCGTACTCGTCATAGATGGGGAGCGAGTCGCTCGAGCCCCACCGCTCGGGAACGTCGCCCAGCTGTTGGAGCTGCTGCCGGAAGATCCCCATCCTTTCGCGTACCTCGTCGAGCGCCTCCTCGAGCGCCGCCACCTCCTCCTGGCACGCGCCCGCCACGATGCGGGCCTCGAGGGCACTTTCGACCGCTGCGCGCGCCGCCGCCGCCTCAGGGCACTCCTCAGGGCCTATCGAGGACGCCCTCGGCTTGTCTGTGGCCGGCGCACTCCCCTCGCCGTCCTGCGCTGCGCCGTCGGTGGTCACAATGGCGTCGGTCGCGGCGGCGCGCGGACTCTGGGCAATTTGAAGCACAGCCTCCACCTCGGCACCGGGCGGCGCCACAAGGGGTGGTGGTGCATCCAGATCTGGCGCATCCAGATCGAGGGCGTGGTCGTTGCTATCATCAAAGGGCAGCAGATGATGTGCTGCTTCGAATGCGGCGCGGCGCGGAGCGTGGCCGTTGGCGCTGCTGCCTATCATTCTGGTGGGCGAGTCGGCCACTGTGGCGGGCGCTGTGGCGGGCGAGTCGGTCGCCCCGGCGAAGCTCGTCGCCTCGAAACCGTTAACGAAACCGTTGGACCATGGTTCGTTCGTAAAGCCCGCGACTATGAGCTCCTTGAGGGCGAGCTCGCGAGATCGCCGTGGGGAGATGCTCGAGTGTGGGGAGATGCTCGAGTGTGGGGCGATGCTCGAGCTGCTCGAGTCGGCCACTGTCGTGGGCGCTGTGGCGGGCGCTGTGGCGGACGAGGCTCCCACGGTGGCTACTGCGCCCACTGTGCCTCCACTGCCACTCGTCGTTCGTGACGCCGATGGAGACACCGCATCATCGGGTCCATCGATCATTCGCAGAACCTCCGCACTCCGTTCGGTCACTGCGTCCACAAGGCCAGCGACAGATCTACGGAACCATCCGTGGATGGAGTTGAGCTCATCGCTCGCGCACTTGGAAGAGGCGGCCGAGATAGCAACGCGAGTGGTCTTCACAGTGGTCTTCGCATCCTCGGGGCCGTGAATGGCGGCGGCGGCAAGCCCACCGGCAGCCGGCTCCTCCGTCATGCGTACCACCAACGCTGAGCGCACCACGGCCGGGCAGATGTCGCTCACGAGGTCGGCGCGTCTCGCCGCCTCAGCCGCCTCAGCCGCCTCGGCTGCCGGCGCGACCACGTATCCACGTGTCCACGTGTCGAGCGCGTGCGTGACCGCCTCGGCCGCACACGCAGCGCCGAGAAGCGCAATCGCGAGCACATCCGCTGCACTCGCCGCGCGCGCCGCCTCGGCCGCTGCCTCGGCCGCCGCCTCGAGCTCCGCGACGAGCTCTGCCTCGTGCAGTGCACTCTCGTCGAGCGCTTCGCGCAGTTCGACAATGGCCAAACGGCCGAGCGTGCTGCGGAGCGCATCGATCTGGGCCGCGAGGACGTCGTTCTGCTGGCGTAGCGCCTCCCGTCCACTCAAGCCATCGCCGATGCTATCCTCGCTCTCAGTGCGGCCCAGCGCCACCACCGCTGCACCTGCGGCCGCCGTGTGACTCACATCCGCCTTGGCCCCGGCCGCGTGCTCGTGCGCGATCAGGGCGGCAAGCTGGGCCTGGAGGGCGGCGCGCTCGCGCTCGAGCGTCTCGAGCGCCGCACTGCTTCCCTCGCCGCCGCTGCCGGCGACCTCGCCGCCGCTGCTGCTGCTGCTGCTGGCTGGTCGCCCGGCGGCGGCGGCGCCGACGGTCTGTGTGGCCGTTGGAGCGGAGCCATCGTCGTCGTACCCATCGAGGTAGGACGCATCGGTGACCTCGGTGCCCTTGGCGCCTTCGGTGCCCTCAGTGGAAATGCGCTCAACGAGCGGCTCGGCAGTGGGCGCCGCCGCCGTCTGCCACGACACACGCCGCGCAATGCCGCCGCCCGCGCCGCTGCTGCCTCTGCTGCTGCCGCCACGGCCGCCCGTGGGGCCAGCGGCAAAGACGGAGGCGGAGAGGCCGAGGGCGGTGGCAGCGCGCATCTGCACGCTGCCACCGACGACGCTCGCTGCGATGCCCGTGGGCGGCTCCGTGGAAGTCACTCCCGCTGTCGCCGAGACGAGGACCTCTGGCTTGGGAACGGCGGCGGCGGCATTGCTCGTGCTCACGTGCAGACCGCCCTCGAGGCCGTGGACAAGCGCCTCGAGCGAGGCCATAGGTGGCAGGCCGGCGTCCGCGTCAGCGGGCGTGCCGGCGCTGCTCGGTGCAACTGCGAGGCAACTGCTGCTCGCCGCGGCAATCCTGGCAATCGCGCCTGGCGAGGCCAGCGGAGGGCGAAGGCTCCCCGGGCTGTCGCCTGGCGACGCAAAGTGCGGGCTGCCAAACTGCGCGATGGGCGAGGTGGGCCTTCCGCCCGCCCGGCTCGTGCGGAGCGCGGCCTCGGCGGCGCTTTCGCCGATTGCGCGTGCCCACTTTTCGCACTCAGAGCTCCCGCCCGCTGCAAAGAAGTAGTTCCCAGAGCGTGCCTGCACCCAGAAAACGTTCGGAGTGCCGCGCACGAGCTCGCGCGAGGGCACGCAGATAGCACCGACGAGGGGAATGCGCTCGGTCGCGGCGGGCGGCGGCTCGCGGAGGCTCCAGTCAGCACGGGTGTTCTTGAATGTGCAGAGCACTGGCAGCTGTGAACGGCGGTCGCGGAAGAGGACGAGCCACCGGGGGCGCCAGAGGCCGAGGTGGCGGCTCTCCTTCTGCGCCCAGCCCTCGTGCAGGATCTCGGCAGTCTCTTGCCGGTTCAAGCCGCCAAGTTGGCGTTCGACGCCGGCCATTTGCTGCATAGCCATTTGCTCGACGCCATTTGCTCGACGCCGGTCATTCACAGCTCTCACAGTAGACCGGGTAGTAAACCTGGTCGCGCGTTGAAACGTTGAATTGCGGTTCATCAAAGCTACACAAACGCAGCCTGGTGAGCGCGACAACCCGGTCCCTGCTAAAGCTAGACCAGGCTTACATCGCGGTGGGTGGGCGGGACACTTAACTCTCATCGGAGGATTCGACGAC